>ERZ827452.1610-NODE-1610-length-20538-cov-2.840062_pt1 | contig 20538 bp, 24 predicted proteins | sample MGYA00519866_ERZ827452 | MGnify/ENA primary metagenome ERZ827452 (study PRJEB31778, sample SAMEA3449307) | human gut metagenome | biome: human gut; feature: human-associated habitat; material: faeces | place: United Kingdom | collected 2010/2012 ... | reverse complement strand
CTCGTTCAACTTCCTCTATCAACCGCTTTCTCTCATGCTCCGGAATATCCCGAGAATTTATAATCTCTTTCGCTTTTTCATAAGCCTTCAACAAGCCCTGTTTCTTCACTCCCATACGCTCAATTTCGAGGTCCGGGGAAACAAGTTGTTGTTTAAACTCTTTTAAGCGAGGATCAATAATATTGCTTGATGCTTCTATCCGATACTTACGAGCCTCCTGCATACACAAACGGGCCTCTTTGAAATTATGGGCAACCAAATTCACATCTCGCAGCGACATCATCTGATCTGCGAAATAATTATTCCACGCCTCCGAGGTCACGTTACAATCACAATTAAAATAGTTAATCGCATCGTAAATCCTCTGCCGACAGGTATGTATTGAAAGTTCTTTATATTCTTGCTGTAGTTTCTTGGCACATTCCGTGATCGAAGCATATTTTTTATGCAAGTTCGAGGCAAAATTTACCTGCAAAATATACTCGGCCAAAGCCGGACCTATCCCCACCGCTTTTGCATCACGAATATCAAGAAAACGTTGCACCACGGCAAGTGGAAGTTTTTGCAACTGTTGTAAACTCATAACCCGAAACTCTCGTTTATTTTATCGTTTATTTTATCCAACTGCATACGGTTCCTCATTCTCTCGTTCGCATCTGTATCCCGGTCTTTGGTTCCCTTATCAAAAAGCACTTTATCCATCGTGTATTCACCAGTGGTTTTCCCCTTCCAATACGCCTTGTAAACATCAGTTCCCGGAGTCTCGATATCCTGCCTTAAAGCTTCAGGATTTTCCGGATCCACGAGAAAAATTATTTTCTCCACGGAATACCCGAGAACCCCGAAACTACTGATTTTATTTAGGAAAGACTCATCGTACATATTACAAGAATTTAGCGAGTTCGGCAGACTCCAAGACCACACCATTCCGCTTTACCGTAACCGGATGCCCGTATTGCTTCATAAACCGCAAATAACGCCGTATTATCGTGTCACAGTATTTCTCGTCCATCTCTTGTCCATAACAAACCCGTCCGGTTTGTTCTGCCGCGATAATTGTAGTCCCTGATCCAAGAAAAAGATCGAGAATTATATTCCCCGGCATACTACAGTCGTATATCGCATCAGCAACTAGACGTACAGGTTTTACCGTCGGATGATCTTCCAAATTCTCCCGTTCCTTGTTTCCCACGGAGTTCATTCCGGCAAATTGCCAAACATTCGTGCGGTACCGACCGTTTTGTCCCAACTCGAAGTTGTTTATATGTTTCCCTCTGCCGTTTTTGTAGACAAAAATAAGTTCATGCTGGGAACGGTAAAAAGTCCCCATTCCCCCGTTGTCCTTTACCCAAATAATTAGCTGCTTGAACTCCTGGTACAACTTGCCGGCTGTAGACAACTCGTTCACGTGTTTCCAATCCATACAAATATAGTGTATAGAGCCATTTTTAGAGTATTTCATAAGGTTTACGATAACATCTTCCAAAAAGCGAGTAAAACGACTTTTATTCATTTCACCGGACGCCATCTTAAATTCCTCATGCTTTACTTTCCCCAATCCACCGATATCGGCAACTTTAACGTTGTAGGGTGGATCCGTGAACACCATTTGTGCCAATTTACCATCCATAAGTTCTCCCACGGCGTGCATATCCGTACTATCTGCACAGAGCAATCGATGTTCGTTAAGCTCGTATAAATCCCCTGGCTTGGTTACCGGATCCGCAACAGGAGCCTCGTCAAAATCATCCTCAAGTATCTCTTTCGTTTCCTCCTTAGCCGTAACCATATCCGTGGAAGGAAGTTCCATAGACATCTCGGGTAGTTCGATAATGCCCTTGTAATCTATATCCGCAAAGAACTCTTCCAACTTCTGCAAGTCCCACTCACCGGCATGGGTGTTAGATATTAAATTATAGCGTTTAACTTCATCCTCGGTAAGCATCCGGTTAGGAACTCGCACGTCGATAAGTTCATCTTGCTTGCCCGCGAACCAAAGAGCCTCGTACCTACGTTGCCCCGCGATAATTCGATTGTCCTTATTAATTACCGGTATCTCCACCAGGTTAAACATCCCGATACTCTCGATGAGTTTACGTTGCTTATCTTCATTTACCTTCCGGGGATTAAAGTCGAGTGGAATAAGTTCTCGCACCCGACGTTGCTCTGTTATCCAATATAGTTTTTCCATGCTGCTTGAGATTTTAAAGCAAGGTAGTATGTCACCACCCCATCAGAAAGGACGATTTCAAATCGAACACTTTATTCAACAATTCTATCCCGGAACAAACAATTTTCAATAGATTACACTAAAAGCATCAAATTCCTTATTATCAACACGAAATCATATTACCCCCTTTTTGAGATTTTGCATTACATCCGCCCACCCTCAGCGGTTTGGGATTAACTTACATTCATTGTATTTATTCCTTTCCATGAAAATCGTACATTTCTAACAATCAAATACATGAGTATCAATAAAATATCAACTCCTTAAAATCGGATACTTTTTCCCCTGTTTCTATACTTTTCCGCAATAATTCCGACAGAAAAAAAGCCTCTAAAAAGAGGCTGATATATTACAGTAAATTATTTATTATTTTCTGTTTTTCTTTGGCGAGTTCAAGATTTGTTTTCCAACTTTCGAGCGTATTCGCGTCTTTATATTTCTTATGGCGAATATTGCTTTCAATACGGCGAATATTCTGATTTAGATTAGTAATTTCATTTTGAAACTTTTCCGGTTGATTCTTACGCATCTCTTCCATTCTAATAACATAAGTCGCAATCTTTTGTCTATTAACCGTAAGAGGATGTTTGTATAAAAATTTCTTGTGTTTGTCATAGGCACATAACTCCTCATGCGCTTGTTTTTGTAATATATCACACTCCACCATCTCAACACAAAGCTCCGGCGTCGGTTCCGTGTCTAATAAAATAGAAATATCCTGCATACGTCGGTATCGGTTTATACGTTCGTCATACAGGATAATACACGTTTGCACGTTCGGATCCGAATTGTTATCCCACGCTATTCCGGGGAACTCTTCTCGTTTGGTTCTTTTTTTTATCGCTTTCAACAGGAGCAACGGTCTTGTTTTCCGACTTAGATTTATTCTCCCGAGGTCGCTTACTCCCCTTTGAACCACTACCTTTCTTAGATGAAGTCGATTGTTTTTTCTTGCTTGGACTTTTAACCTCTCCCACTCGATTAGCGAGTATTTCCTCTAAAGTCAACTTATTTAATAGCTCGCTTAAAATCTGTCCATCGACCTTCGCGTAAGTAAAAGCATTCGCACGCTGAATATCCCTCTCGAGTTTAGGGTTTGAGCAATGTTTGAAAAACAAAGCTTTATCTTTCTCGAAATGCTCTGCAGAGGCATTCTGGATTATAATTCTATTTTTCTCTTCAAATGTGTACATAGTATTTTATTTTAAAAAAGGTGCCGGAAACGACACCTTTGATTTATCATACTCCCGGTTCTGCAACTGGCTCAAGCGGAATATCTCCCTCGAAAAACCAAAACGGATCAGGACAAGCTGCACCCACGAACTTCAAGTTGGCACCCTGCCAATCATCAATAACGCCAAGGGACTCGTAACTTAACCTCAAACAGCTACACGGGGAACCGGCGATGAATTTCTTACCGGTTAGACAGTTCTCCCAGATCACGACAAACTCTTCTCCATTATTATTGTAGATAAATTGAAGCGCCTCGGGAGTTATTCCCTCGTAACTGCAATTTATTGTAAGTTGTCCTTGAGGGGCAACCTCTCCAACAGTTGCCGCATTAGGTTTTACGGAATTCGCTTGGCAATCAATATACGAACAACACTTACCCGCTAAAATAGGCAATTTTTTTATGACTCCATCCGTCGCTTTATCCCACTTATCCCAATCGATATCCATTTTTTTAGCACAGTAAATCCGGTACTTGATTGCAGGAATTTTATCTTGAGAAGTACTCGCCTGCAGGTTATTTACATTTATCGCCATATTCTTTTCAAATTAAATGTTATAAAAGAGGGCAAAAAGCCCTCATTATATACTACGCCGTAACTTTACGCTCAAGTTCAAGCCAATTTCCGGTCGGTTCCGTGACCTTGATCTGCTTGCCACCGATAGTCTTCGTTACCACATGTAACTCTTGATAAAGTTTAATGTAATCACCTACTGCTGTTGGTGACCATGCAGCCGAGATCTTCTCGAACTTTCCACTTTTCGCGATAGTGGTTGCGTTCGCCGTATCACCACAAATGATCTTTATCACCCGGTCTGCCGGAGCATCGTTTATCGCTGTAATCGCGGTGGCGTTCGTGTTCTTCCCAGTAATGAACTGCGTGTTCAAGTTTCCATCGACTTCTGTCGCATCTGCCACAAGCTCCGTCACGGGGAAGTTCGTGAAGATCCACTGCAATTTACGTTTCGTCTTTGCCAACTCCGTTTCAGACTCGCACTGCAACCCTGCCATGTTCACGGCAGCGCCCTCTTTCCATCGTCCCATTGCCAACAGAGCCTCCAAACGACGCTCGAAATAAATGTTATACATTTCTCCCGGCAGGTGTTGAAGCGACTCTATATTACCGGGAAGAGTGATCCACATCTTGTAGTCATTGTAGTCCATGTTCGGAACCGGGACAAATTGTTCCAGAGAGTAATCGATTGCCTGCATTTTCGGTCCGGCATAATCAGTGTCCGTACCATATTTACTCCGGAACCCCTGACGGTACCAAGGTACATGCTTCTCGTTTATGTACAACTTCATGCCATCCAACGAGGGCAGAATTTTGTTCACTTCCTCGAAGAACGTCTCCACGTAATCCACGATCGTCGCCTGCGTGTACGTCTTCAGGTTCTTGTAAGGCAAAACCTTCATACCTTCCTCCACCCGTTCAATCGCACGCAACACACCATCCGCGGCAAACATCGCCGGGTTATCAACACCTTCTTGAACTGGGACCAACACCCCGACCACACGTCGACGAACCTGCTCGTTGAACATAGCTTTGTAGATATAAACAAGCAACCATTCAATAAACGTCCACTTCATCACATCGGATCCTTCCTTATTCAAGTACCCGATGTATTGCTTCTCAAGAGCGATCAGATCTTCGAACTTGTACTTGATCATCACGTCTGACACCCGAGCAATCTCTTGAGATATTTTAGCGGATCCTTTGAAGACCTCTCCGGCTTGATACCTTTGGGAGAACTCCCCGAAGAATGCCGTCGGGATTATTTCGCCATCTTGAATGCCCGAACGCCACGGGAAAATATGGTCTACCGTTTTGAGTGTACGCAAGTACGCGATAATCATATCTTGACGTCGAGTGAGGTATTCTTTCCCGAACTCGATCTTCAATTCGCCGTAGTCAATCGCGAACTGTCCTGCCGCCATTGTTTTATAGTCCAACAATCCAAGTTGGTTACTTATATGTAATTCTTGAACACGAGCCGTGATACTACGCGTATAGTCACGGAAAGATTCTGAAAAAGCATTCACTTCCTCTGTCGTTAAAGCGGAATCATGCAGCTTGCGATTTGCCATAACCTGATTATACCAAGCAGATTTAGCAAAAATAGGATGCTCTATCCCGAACAGATGAGTGTCAGAATGAGCGCAAGTTCCCAAAACAACAGGTAACACCTTTGCATCTGCTTTAACCACGGTCACGGGAGCAGAACTTTCCGGTTGTTTTTGCATCGTGGTAATCGCACCCATCATTGCCCGGATCATGCTTTCCATTGTCAACGGTTCATCATGCTGTTCTCCCTGACTCCCAGACAACCCCTCGATAAACGTCGCAACCTCTTGTTGTAACTCGCTACTAATTGTTGTAGCTTCCGGAGCAGCCGGAGGTTCATCGGCAATGGCATTATCTTCCTCCAAGGTGATGCCAAATTGTGCTTTATAATTGGCATAAAACTGACTCCAATCATCATTGGTCATTGTTTTTTCCTTCACTTTCGTAATAAAACCAAGAGCAGCCAGCACTGCCTGCACCCGTTGTTTAACTCTTTCTTTCATATATAATAAATTAAAACGTTGATAAAATAGACTCTCGTTTTCGGGCTTCGTTCTTCACGAATTCCACTACACTCGCCAAATTCATGATACCATCGATAAAATGATATTGAAGTGCATCTTTAGCGTAAAAATCCCGACCTTCAATTATACCCTCTACACTTAAATCCAAATCCGGAATATTTTCTTTGATTACATTCTGGAATTGCACGGCAAGAGGGGATAAGCGTTCCCTGATTAAAAGCGTATCGTCCGGCTCTGTTTTCGTCATATCGCGTTCGGGCAGGTTCTTCCATTTACTTTCCGGGGGATAAACCGTGGTTGATTTAATCCCGTATTTTTCATCTTGAGCGGAATAATCGTAAATCGTGTACATCACCCCGATACTCCCGATCACGTTCATTGCATTTAAAGCAAAAATATGATCCGTGTATGATGCAACCCATAACCCGGCAGAACACAAATAGCCATCAGTTAATGTCACGATCGGTTTTGTCATGTTAGTGATCGCATCCTGTAACTGGAAGACGGCTTGGATATCACCCCCCGGGCAGTTAGCGTACAACACTACCCCGGAAATTTTATCACTCGCGTTTGCCAATCGAATAATATTCGCCAATTCGTCACAACCGTAACGGTACCATGAAGAATATTTTGTCATAATCCCGATAAGTGGAATAATAGCCACGCTATCTTGCTCCAAACTATCAAAAGGATTTCCCGAATCACCATCCATATTCACTAGGGCATTCATGTTTGCCCGAATGGGTACGTCTACCGGGTCTATTTTATACGTAGAATCATTTAGCATTCGAATAACTGTCCGCTCCAAAACAGCGGCAGCCGTTTCCGAGATCGCCCAATCGGATGAGCATAATTCAATCAGAAGAGATTCGTTCATGTGTAACTTATTTTGTTACACAATATTATTTGGAATAAAGGCGAAAAGAAAGGACTATAATGTATAGACCACCTTTGGCGGTGGTCTAAATTCAAGAATTCGCCGTGAATGTTATTTCCGTCACCGGAATCTTTTCTTGGTAAGTATAAGTTGCCGGGTATTGAGTTGAGCCGACTATGTATTTCTCATTTTCTGAAGTAGTTAAAACAAGAATAACTCGAGCAGTAGGAATTCGGGTAAGAAACGCACAATCCGCCCCAGTCTTTATTTTCACCGTTTCCGTTTTCACCGCTCCCGGATCCGATATCTTGTTTGAAATCGTCAATTCAACTTCATCCGTTGGCAGGTAATGAAATTTATATCCATTTTTCAATTTACACGTACCGGGATAAGTAACGTCAACTTCATGCAGAAAGCAAAATTCTAGTCTGTTACACAAAATTTTATTCATATATCTGATAATTAAAATATTACACAAAAATACACCCAAATACATACAGTCAAATGACATACAAGTGACATTTATATAAATTTTCCATCACCAATGTCGTAAGAAAAAAGTATTATTTTAACTTAGTTTAATGTTTAAACCTGTTTTCTCGTTTAAATCGCTTCCCGTTCCGATCCCGATAATTTTTTTGCTTTAACCCGTCTGTCGTGATCGACTCGATGTGGTATTCCTCGGCAAACAACTCGATCGCCGCCTGCCACTCGAATTGCTCCACGTGAACTTTATGTGCCACGTAGTCATTCAACGTGATGCAAAACAACGTATGCACTCGTTTCTGAAATTCCATCTGAGCCCTTTTCCCGAGATAATTATAGGTTCGTGGATCCCGTCCCAAACGTTGATAAGGAATCACGATCTCCGTGTTCACGTCATCTTGAACAATATCACGTTTCGGAGGCTTTATCCTTAAAACATGTATCAATGCAAGCAAATCGGAGTTCTCCGGAAAGCGGATAGGCTCTTCCCCAAATTTAGCGATCAAGAATTCCCTCAAGTAAGGCTTCAATTTAATTTTCGTTGTCACTTTCATATCAAATAAGTCATTTAACTGTAAATATAATCATATATATGCCTACAACCAACAATTAGGTGTTATTTTTCTCATCAACAATACATTACACGGTTGTTGGGTTGATTTTTTACATCATTTTTTGTCATGGTTGTAGGTGGTTGTAACCCTACATTCTTTATAGTTTTACAAGGGTTACAACCTCTACAACTCCCGTCCCGTAAGGCTTTACAAGCAAAAGGTTGTAAGGTTGTAGGGTTGTAAGCTAACTTTGTTTTTTGATTGCTCACGGGACATAAATATATATTCCTTATAAGGAATAAGATAATTATTTGAAAAATAATTATATACATACGTAACAAGGCGCATGAATAGTGATTTATAACTTTGATTTGACTAAATACTTGTATCTGGTACCAATTTCTTTCTCTTTAATTCCTTTTTTCAAGAAACCTTGAGCAGTAAGTGCCATCCCGATAGTGATCTCGTTAATCAAGCCCATACTCATGAGAATCTTTTTATGCTGTTTTAACTCTTTGAGAATCTCGGAAGCCATCATCCATGTTCCATCGGATTCGGACTCCGGTCGTTCATAATGCAGGTTTACCAATATTGCAGAAGATGATTGTACCAAATATCGTACATTAAATTCTTTGAAGGCATTATAATCATCCGTGTTGAACACGTAATCAAAATCCTGCTCGAGCAACATGGTCGCTTCAGCCCAAAGCTGATCCACGTCGACCTTTTGGGAATAGCTAATATCTATCCCGTCTATCTCGATAATCCCGAATCTTCTCAATCCCATTTCCATTTGTAAAAATCCGCCCATTTCCGGCGTTCTGTTCGAGGTAAACGCTGCCGAGGCTATTCTATTAACGAGCTGTGAAAACTCTTCTCTCGGGCGTTTTATTGATAGCTTTTTGGCCGACATCACCTTCTTGAACATATCCGCCCTAGCTTTCGTTATCCCAACCAGTTCATCAAAATTGACCATGAAATTCCGGGTGAAGTCTTTCGTCATATCGAAGATATCCGGATCCTTGTCTGAAGCCTTGTAATATTCCTTCAACTCATCCGGAACAAGGAACTCGAAAAACCATGTTTTCCCGATCCCCTCGTGAGCCGAAACAAGCCCAAGAGCAACATCATTCGGTCGTATCCCCAAGGCACAGGCCACGGCTGACACTAACCACTTTTTTATTATATAGGTCGCCCGCTGTTGGTAATACCCCTCGGGCTGATCTTCAAACTCCCGAACCTTTATGTGCGAACACAGGATATCAATCTGACTCTCTCCCCGGTACTTTCCTTTTATATTCTCGAAATAATCAACAACCGGGTTGCAGGTCTTGCTGTAATTCGGGGAAGTAAGAATCATCTTTAGCACATTCGTTCCCACTGAAATGCCTTCCTCCAAAAGATGCAAGTATATATCGTTAAAAGAAATAGAGTGATCGTATTGTTTTATTTTAGACACGATATAAGATTTCGACGTGTCAAACTCGTTAATCCGGATCTCGTAGTTCTCTTCCAAGAATTCACGGACAAGCGTTACCTTGTCCGTGGTTCCGATACTGGGAGTTTTCGTTGTTTTTAATGTTCTAGCCATATATCAAATTTTATGCACTACAATTTTCCATCTTTGGTTTTATCCCGAAAGTTCATTCTCATGGTACATCTACCGATAACACTTTATCCGCGTACTCCGCGGCAAACCTAACGAACAAAGCCTCCCAACTTTTGTAGGCATGACAAAACAATTTCCGCTCACCATACACGGCGTGAGCGAAATAATAATACTTACGATGCTTTACTTTCAATTTCCTGACTAACGGAAATCTCTCTTGAAACGCTTGTCGTGCGTCATCCGTTGATACGAGGGTACTATACTTCACCCCGGAACAAGTTTTCTCTGTGGAGTTCATTACAGATATATTTGTTCTAAGCTGACGGAAATTATAATAAAAAAACGGTTCCGCCTTTCCCGTTGAACTCCACCTAAGAGGCAGTAGGTCCATTAAGACTCTACACGGGGGTACGAAACCGTATATATGATCAGCACAGGTATAAAAAATACCCGCTGATATTTGACGGGTCTGCCCGCCTCTTAGTATGGAGTTCACCACAAACATACGAATATTTTTTATAACTGCGATCATGGATTAGTCTTTTTATTCAGAGAAAGGAAGATGTAGTTGGCGGAAATCTGCTTGAATGATCTGAAGCATCCCCAAAGATTTCTTCTCGATTAATTTTTTCTTTTCGTTCAAACGCTTCTGCAAATCATCTTTTTCCGAAGTAAGAACCTGAATTTCAGAAGCGATTTTCTGTAATTCATCCTCCCTCGCTCGTTCTTCTTCTGTCGTGTAACGTCCAGCCTTCCGAATCGCGGGCAGAACCTCGTGAGTGATCCACCGCTTAAATTCTTTCGCTTCCGGCTTTCTTGATTTTAAAACCAACGAATATAAGCCAAATTCGTTTATAGTCCAGGTCTTCCGTTGTTGACCTGAACTATCTATTACATAGTCCAGCTTCTTTTCATCGCTATCTAAAGATTCAACAGTTTGGGTTGGATTCTCCAATCCCAAGATATTACACACATCAATCCCGGCAAACCAATATTGCTCGTTCTCATCAGTCTTCATTCTGACCAAATTTCCTTTAAATTCAAATTTTTGTTCCATAATTTTCCTTTTACAATTATTAAAATAGAGTTTACTTATTCAGAGATGTAGATTCATATACTCCTATAAACTTCTCATAGAGAGAGTCACAGATTAATATTTGATTTCTTAAAACAGCTTCTTTCGATTCTTCTTTCACTTTATTAGGATGAATCCCTCCAAGCCAAAGGAAGAATCGTTTCAACGGTAAACAAAGCATTTCACGTAGCTTCCCATCTTTAGCCATACACCGGATCAACCTAATATTGTCTGCAAATAATGGATGAGATTTCACCACTTCAGTTTGCGTCGGAAAAGCGATACCCAGCATTTCACACACTGGCTTTATAGCCACGTAACGTTGGTCATTCATCACAGGACATTCAATCATCCCGCTTTCAATCTCAATAACTTCTGTTTTCATGATAATAAAATTAAATTTGATTTATTAATCGTCTTGAGTCACCGGGAAGGAGTATATAATTACACATTTCCCGAAGCCGGGAAACAATATATTGCCCGTACTTTTCCTCAAGACTCTGGAGTTTAAAATTCGTGGTCGCGTAAGTTCTTGCCCCCCGCTCGTAACGTTTCGCCAACAAATCCACGATAGGCTTTTTCACGTTCCCGAAATCAACAACCTCGTTAGGTTCCCGACCAAGTTCATCAATAAACAGGGGCTTACGATCAATTTCCTTTATACCTTGTTCCCGAATAAACTCACACAACTCGTTGGCGTGATACATTGTTATCTGCTTACGAGCCATTGTATTAGCAAGAAGAATATAAGCTGTCAGCAACAACGTCTTTCCACAACCGACCTTACCGGCAAAAATAATACCGGCATGAATATTCCACTTGCAAGCCGAATCCCCTGTAAAATACAAGAATAACTGCCGGATAACTTCTTGATTCGATGCATCAATCTCAAAATGATGCATAAACCCTCGTTTCAACAAAATATTATTAGCGTTAGTTGTCAGAGCCCAACAAAACTCCTCGTAAGAAAGCGAGTACATACACTTATGTGTAAACAATTCATCCTCTAACTTTTTTCTTTCCTTGGCACAGTCCCGTTCCATGCCTTGAATAATGTTACCAAGTTCCATCTTCCGTGTTATTTACCAACTTATTATTATCTTCTTTTTTCTGTGGAGGTAGAATGAAAGACTTCGCTCGTAAGTAACAAGAGAAATCTATAATCTTGCAGGCTTTTTCTTCGCTGTCCTCCGCTAACATCGCCAAGTATTCAAGCGCCATCTTTTCAGAACGAGAACGCATAACCTGCCCGTGTTGCTCCTGCAAATATTCCTTCCAAAACTTCCACTTCCCCGCAAACTGAGATGTCTCCCACGGAAGAATATTCGTAACAGGTTCCACGGGAGTAACAAACTGATCGAATTCCTCTGCTAATTTTTTCAGGTCATTCCAAGCCTTCACAAGAACTTTAGTCTTCTTCATTCCTGAAGCACTCAAACCGGAATTCTGCAGATAATCATCAAATTGCTTATCTGTTTCGACAATCTTCTCCCAAAGTTTATCCCAATGTTTTTGCATAATCAGTTATTTACTATCGAATTGAAACAAATTGTTTTCATTAAACATTTTTTCTACTTGTTCTATCGCCCGGAATATCTCGTAGACTACTTGCGGAACCATAGTATTCCCATACGATTTTATAGACCATTCTCTCCATCGTCCGTAAGGAATGGCAAGGTGGTGTACATCAAAGGGAAGCCTTGCATCTCTTCCACAAACAGGGGATTGAGTTGGGAAGTTTTGCCACCTGTTTGTTTCGTGTGTTTCCCTATGATTGCAGGTATGTTGCACAGGGCATCCGTCCTCATTGCCCCGTTCTTTCTTTTCAACGCCGTGGGGGAAACTGATGGTTGATAATCCCTTGCTGTCGGTGTTGGTAATAACTGTACCATCCTCGCCAACCCCACGCTCCCGTTCGTCCCATTTTGGTTTATCTTCCGTAACATCCCGCTCCCGTTCTCCACGAACACGTCGTTCTTCCCGATTATCGCTCCCGTAGTTGCATCGCTCGCCATTGGGGTCGGTAATAGTCCGCTTGCCGCCATGTCGTTCAAGTCTATCGTCCTGCCCTGCTCCGATTTCCTCTGTATCCTCCTGCTTTCCATCGTCGAGCCGCTCTTGTAATCCCGCCTCTGTGGCGTGGGTAGGATATCTAATGGCATAAATACAGTCTTTCCCTTCTCGTTGCAAACCTTCAACCCCTGTGTCTGCACGGTTGGCAATAAACCAGACTCTATCCCTCCTGTGGGGCGCTCCGACGGCACAAGCCGGTATAATAATCGGTTGGACGGAATAATTGATACTTTCAAGGTCATTACAGATTTGGTCAATAATAAATTGCTCACGCATTTCCGTTTCCTTGTAACTTTCTCCGAACACATCCGTGTAGCGACCCACCGTAACCTCCTCGCCGGGGAAAACCATAGAGGTGATTCCACTAACATTTTCACCAACAAACCAAGACGGTCTAATCTCGTTGATGACACGAAGCACCTCTGGCCAGAGGTAGCGGTCATCTTCCGAGCCTCCTCTTGCTCCAGCAATTGAAAATGGCTGACACGGGAAGCCCGCCGTAAGTATGTCAATTCGTCCTCTCCATTTTTTAAAGTCTTGTTCGAATATGTTTCCATAATGCTTACTATTAGGATAATAATATTTTAATACTGTGTTACAGAACTCGTCCACCTCACACGAGAAGGCATTCTCCCACTCCATCCATGTAGCAGCGAGTTCGCAAGCACCTATCCCGGTGCAAAGAGAGGCGTGTATCATGGTTCAAATCGTTATTTATAACTGAAAATTTTTATTCTATACATTACACCATCCGATAATGTATCAGACGGCAATACCCACCATTCACATTCTCCATAAAGTTGTAAAAGCCGTTGGATGCGATTAATTGTAGATTCGTAAAAAAATTTACCGTCAATAGAGATAATATCACCCGATACTCTCAATAATAACTTCGATTCCTCCACTACAATTCCTATTTTTTGAATGAAATCTTTGTATTTCATACTTCAAATCGTTTTCTATTAATATGGTATTGACCGGGGGGGTCTACCCTCTTTTTTTGCCAATTCTTCCTCTTCTCTTTTCAAGCGAATGTGTTTTTGTAGCCGCTTTACCTTCGCTACTTGCTCCTCGGTTAATTCGATTTCAATCTTATTCACACCTCGACCGAAGTATGCTTTTATTTTTTTGCTCATGTCATTCGATCTAAATATCATTTTTCAATATTTTTCGGCTCAAATGGTGTCACTTTCAACACACCACTAACTCGTAAACGTCCGCTTCCAGAACATTTTGTACACACTTCCCGCTTAGGTTCAAGAGTATCAAAATCCTTTACTGTCAGGAATCCATTTCCTCTACAACGGTCGCATAATTTTATAACATCAATATTCAATATGCCATCAATCGTATTCATAAGCAAAATAATAATCATTTTTTCCACGTCTGGCTTGTCGAGATTTTGCAGAGATCCGAACATTACGAGTCGTTGTGGTACGAATAACATTCAATTGTTGATATTCAACAAGAATAAAAGCTAATACACAAGTAATTGCAGCCACAATATTCCTAATTCGTCCCAATTTATCTCTATGCACAGGAACATCATATTCCGTACAAAAGATATATGCACCAATTTCTGTTGCTTTATTTATACCAAGTTTCATCTTTATATGCTTTATATGCTCTTTCACGGTTTCAACAGATAGGTTTAGAATACAAGCGACCTCTTTATAGGAAGCCCCCCAAGTTATTAATTCCGCAATCTCACGTTCACGGTCAGTTAGGCTCTCTTTCATATTCAAAAACTACTTCAATTCCTAACTTTTGAAATTCCTCCTTTATAATTTGATACTCTATATGAGTTGGCTCAACCCCCTTCATTCGATGGTAAAAAGTACAACGTTCGATCTGAAGTCGTTTCATTATGTTTTTACGTAAAACCCGTTGGTCAGCTCTTGACAGATTATCATACGCAATTCTAAAAGAGTACCCCTTTTTAGGTATTGTTTTTTGTTTCATAATACAATACATTTGTGTTGTTATATTACATATTTGTTTAATGCAAATATACATACAAATGACTGTAAAATACAAACATTTGGATGTGTATTTTTAAAAATAATTTATGAAGGAAATTATATCGGAAAGATTATCACAGATAATCAAAACATTAGGTATAAACAAAAACCGTCTAGCTCTTGAACTTAATTACAAGAATTCTGTCGTGGGCAACGTGGTTAATCAACGGAATTTACCTTCATTTGACTTTATTTTTCGCCTAAAACAATATGAACCACGTCTCAATTTGAATTGGTTCATTTCCGGCGAAGGAAAGATGTTCATTGATGAAAATAACGACAATAATACCGAAGAAAAATTTGAGGTGTACAAAGAATTAGCTGACACGTTAAAAAGAGAAAACGCACTTCTACGTGACAAACTTGAACAAAAAGAACAGTCAAATGATAGTAAAAATAAAAAGACAGCTTAAGAATTGCCTACAAAAGAGAACGTTACAAGAATGCTCCCGGGACGGAATCGGGACAATCGTAAAAAACACGAAATTTAAAAATGATTGAACATAAACGAGATAACACATTAAGAAATGATAAATGCAAAGAAAATAGAGTCCTTCAATCCCACCTTTTTCATCCATTTTTGAGGTAAAGTGTAACCGATTGTAAGCGTTTTTAATTTTAACCAATTCACTTTTTCCACATGACGATCTACCCAACGATAATAATGATAAGTATTTGCAGGATATTGCCAACTCGGATAATCGACATCATTATCTCCAGGCTCGTCCCAAAATTTAGTCCCGCCAATATCCATAATAAACGGCTCTTTACCAATATTCAAATAACTGAGTGGAAGACCATTTATCATGTGCCGCCCCAATTGATAAGCAAAAGACAAGCTCATGTCAAAATTTTTCCAGCGTAGCTCACTCACCAATCCACCACTACAGAAAGGTAATGCACTACCGACATACACCTCATCGTTATAATCAACAATGCCATCCCCATTCACATCTATGTATTTATAATCTCCCGGCGTATAATAGTAAGTAGGACTTGAACCATAAGTATAACTTTTCCACCCTTCACTATTACTATATTCCACTGGTAATTCGTCTTGCTTATTCACGTATCCCTCCGTTTGCAAAGCATAAACTCCATTTAATGGTTTACCGATAATCCATCCGTTTTCATCAAAACCGCTATACGACTTGCGAAAACGGTTCCAGTTTTTCGCCCAATTCGCAGACACTCGCCAGTATAAATCCGGCTTAGAAATAATATCAGCCTTCACTAAAATTTCTAAACCTTCATTAGAGATTGCCGCTGCATTCCGCCATTGTTTAGTGTACATATTAGGAGAAGATAACGGGATCTGCATCAACAAGTCATCCGTGTAACGATAATAGTAATCTAGCACTATACCCAAACGATAGTTAAAAAAATCCAAGTCCAAACCAATATCGTACTGATCCGTATTTTCCCAAGAAAGTTCCTCGTTATACAACCCATCAAAAAAAATCGGAGTCAAAGTACCATTACCCTCGTAAGTTAGACCATTCTCCACTACACCCAAGGCTAAATAAGGATAATCGAAATGCATACCGGAACGCCCCCAGCTAGCACGAATTTTACCGAAAGACAACCACCCTAAATTATCTTTGATGAATGGTTCTTCAGAAAAAGACCACCCTGCCGCTACTGAAGGGAAATTTCCCCAACGATTACCGGCTCCGAACGTAGAACTTCCATCTCGACGATAAGCCAAGGTTAACAAATACCTTTCTCTGTAATTGTATTCAATACGACCAAAATAAGAGACCAATGACTTTTCTTGCATATCCGATTGATAATGCTTGAAAAGCACCGTATTCGTTGTCCCTCCTGATGTCTGTGTCGTATGAGTCGGCAAGCTACCTGGTGCATAATAAATCTTATCACTCGGGGAGTTCTTCGCATATCCACCATTGTACTCCATTTGATCATATTGATAAGAAATCCCCGCCATTAAGGAAAGATTATGTTCTTCACCTATTTTTTTCTTATATGCAATCAAATTTTCATTTAGCACCATTAAATTGATTCCTGTCTCCCCTACACTCTGAGACCAGTTATCTTTATCCAAATAAGAAGGCTGAAAATAATTTCGTCGTGCAATTGAGTAATCCGCAGAAAGAGAAGTTGTAATATTCAATCCTTCCATTACTTCATATCCCAATCTAAAATTTGTCCGTAGACGTACATTTCGATTTGTTTCTTTGGTACCTCTTAAATTTTCAAGAGCAGCCTCCCATGCACTCGACCCCTCTCCCGGCAATAACGTACTCAACTCAAACGGATCTCCGGGCACAGTTTCAATAGAAGGTGCAGAAGACAATGAACCACCGGCATTCGTCCCCCGCTTCCGATTTACCAAAGTCGCATTAAAACGTAAATCAACATTAAAGCGTTTCACGGGAACGACGTTCATTGTAGCATTCAAATCTATCCGTTTATAACCAGTCCCCTTCAAAACACCTCCCTCGTCATAAAAACCTAAACCTAAACCATACTGCATACGTTCGTTTCCCCCGTAAGCTTGAATATTTGCATTTGTGATTTTTGCCGTTTCATAGTACATTGGAAAAAAATTCGTAGCATTGTTGTAAAAAGGATTTAAACTATCTTGTCTCCAACTCCCATTACTCGTACTCGTCGTCAGGAAAGGAGACCAGTTGCCATCCAAACTACCTTTCCGAGTTTCGTAAATTTCTTTCAATGAAGTCGGATATTTGTACGTTTGATCACTCGGATCTAGATAAGCCCTATAATTTCTTTGAGTTGCCAATAAGCGCATCTGATTCTCCAAACGCCCAATAGTCACTCCCGGCAAACGGGGTAACTGCGCCCAGCTCTGAGAAATGTTTACCGCAAATACGGCATCTTGATCTTTTTTTCCTTTTTTAGTCGTCACGATTATCACTCCATTTGCCGCACGGGAACCATAAAGAGAAGCTGCTGAAGCATCTTTCAAAATCTGTATCGACTCAATCATATCCGGATTAATATCTGCCAATAAATTCGTTCCCGTCACTGGAGAAGCAAACGAATTTAACGGAACTCCGTCAACAACCCACAACGGATTTGAGAATCGACGCCCCTGCTCAACATCCAGAGAATTATAACCACGAATAACAACGGATGTACCACCCCCTCCCGGAGAACCGGACATCTGCGTAATATCCATCCCGGCAACACGCCCTTGTAACAAACTGGCAATACTAGAAGAAGGGATTCCTTTAAATTCATCCGCTTTGATCACGGAGATTGATCCTGTTGAAGTTCGTTTCGTGGTTGTACCATATGCCACCACCACCGCTTCATCCAATGCCTGAACTTCTTCTTCTAACGTGATCCGCAAAGTATCCTTAGCCGTTTTTTCTGTAAATTCTACCGTTTTATTCTTATATCCCACGAAAGAAAATTCCAACACACCTTTCGTTATGGGCAAATCCAAGGCGAACCATCCCTTTTCATTCGTTGCTGTTCCCAAGGATACACCTACAATTTTTACCGTTACTCCCGGCATTGGTTGTTTCTTCGTATCATACACGAAACCTTTTACCCGAACACTCTTCGCTTGCTGTTGCTCTCCTTTCTGCTCCTTGATAATCACTAGATTCCCCTCTATCAAATAAACAAACGGACTCCCTTTAAAACATTGCTCCAAAATCTCTTCTATCGCTACATTCTTCATGTCCAGCGAAACCGTTTTCATCTGCTTCACTGCATCGCTATCATACACGAACGTGTAATCACTATTTTGCCGGATATAGCGGAACACGTCCACGAGAGAAGCATTTTTCATGGAAATATCCATTTTTTTTTGCTGCGAATAGAGGTTTGATGCGCTCAAATGCATCGTACACACAAATAGTAACACAAACCACGTTTTCATAATAATAAACATTCTAGGTAATTTCCTTCGACAGAAATCACTGTTTCTCCATTTTTTTTTCATACTTTTGTTGATAACATTAAACAATATCTCCATTGCCTTGGAGGTTGATATTTAATAAAAAGCGGAAGGTATACCCGTACTTTCTGCTTTTTTATTCTTCCACGGTTATGATTCGACCATTGATTTTAAATTTCACCCGCCCGGTTTTCTCTATTTTCGACAACACGGTCGCTATGTTATCATAGCGTTCAATCTCCAACGAAAAATGGGCCTCTTTAGCCGACTCGCTGGCAAAGAACACCTCTACATCATACCATCGTGCCAATTTATCCATAATGTTCTCCAACGAGGCCTCCGAAAAATAACACACCCCCTCGATCCAACACACCACTTCTGTCGCATCTACATCACGAACGACGAACTGTCCATCTCCCGCAACCACTTGCTGATTGGGAGACATGATATAATGACGTTGCCCATCCGACACGTTTACACGTCCCTCCACCAATGTCGTTGTGATTGCTTGATCACCCGGGTAAGCTTCCACGTTAAAAAATGTCCCCAACACTTCGACGGATACCCCTTTCGTTTTCACGATAAAAGGTTGTCGTTCATTTTTTGCCACCAGGAAACATACCTCCCCTTCCATCTCCACCTCCCGACGTTCACTGGTAAACTGCACCGGATAGACCAGCTTGGATTCAGAATTCATCCATACTCGTGTACCATCCGCCAGTAACAACTCGTATTCCCCTCCTCGGGGAACGACCAGCGTATTATATTTCACAGGGGCAGAAACGGGTAGCGAATCTCCCAACTCGTATCTTAACCCACTCTCCGAAGCCATAATACTTGTCCCCTCACATGCAATAACCACATGACGTGTCGTATCTGTAATATCCACAGAACTTCCATCATCCAGAATCAGTTTAGCCTTATATTCCTTCACGTTATTCTCCACGGACCGAGCGATCTGCACGGGAGTTTTCGTTTCTTGAAGTTGTAAAACTCCGAATATTGCACACACGCCAACCACCACAATCGCAGCAGAATACCTCCACCAACGTATTGAACGTTTACGAGAGAATTTTTGCTGGAACATATTCCATTCCCCTGTCATATTTAACTTGCACCCCTGTCGGATATCTTCTCTTAGCCTCCCCTCGATACGGGTCACTTCTTCCCGGTGTCTCGCAGACAATTCCACCCACGCATCCAACTCATCAGCTTCTTCTTCCGAAATCGTACCGGATACTTTTCGGGCTATCAACCGGGCTATTTTATACCGTTCTGTCAATCGATTCATAAACCATCGCTTTATTTTGCCCCTATAACAACTGACTTTTTAAAGTGGGTGAATAAAATCACAAAAAAATTATACATTTGTGCATATAAAAACACGTGCGATGGATAAAATGTTGATAAACAACAACAATTTTAAATTTTTCTTCCAAGAATATTTTGAACCTGTATTTCAATTTGCTCGAAAATACACGGGAAATGATGCCATTGCCCGAGATCTCACACAGGATGCATTTATCAAATTATACGAGAGACGCAAAGATTTCGATGTCATGGAAAAAGCAAAATCTTTCCTCTACACGGCGACTCGTAATCTTTGCTTGAATCATTTGAAACATAAAAAAATTGAACATCAGTATTTTCAATCGATAAAAATCGAAGACGAGGAAGCAGAAGAACTATTTTACTTAGAAGAAGTCACCTACCAGGAGACCCTCCGCATTTTACGGGCTGCCATTGCACAGCTTCCCCCTCAAACCCGGGAAGTCATCCTTGTCAGCCTAGATGGCAAAAACAATAACGAAATTGCAGAAACTCTTGATATCTCCATCAACACAGTTAAAACTCTAAAGAAAAATGCGTACAAATTTCTACGAGAAAGCCTCGGCTCA
>ERZ827452.1607-NODE-1607-length-20592-cov-5.962215_pt1 | contig 20592 bp, 18 predicted proteins | sample MGYA00519866_ERZ827452 | MGnify/ENA primary metagenome ERZ827452 (study PRJEB31778, sample SAMEA3449307) | human gut metagenome | biome: human gut; feature: human-associated habitat; material: faeces | place: United Kingdom | collected 2010/2012 ... | reverse complement strand
ATCGGGGATTAGCTCTTCCGTATAATTAAAAATAATTTTACAAGGGGATTCCAATTTCAGATATTCAATTTCTTCCATCTCATATCCAAAGTCAGACAAATGCTTATAAAAGTAATTTGTATCTAATTTTTTTCCGCCGAATTTGTTGATAATAATATCTTCTTCTTCCGCAATCGTTCTGCTCTCTTTTCTTATTTTCGGCAAGTGATTTTTTTTGTTGTATTCCAACATTTGAAACTGCGCGTTATGAATGAAGTCAATACCTTCTTGATAGCATTCTTTTTTATCTCTTTTCATATCTTTTTCTCCTATACTCTTATTTCAGGGCTTCCAAAAAAGCTATGCGGCAATCCATGCACAGAGGAAGGCGCGGGATGATAATGTTCAAAATAAACACCCGCTTTAGATCCGCCATGGTAGCGATGTCTTGTGATAGATGAATATCCATTGTAATTTGCCGCTTGCATAGCAATGTTTTGAGCATCTGTTTCTGCTTGCGTGTAGGTATTTAACTGAAATTCCGTACCGTCTATGCTTACGTCGGTATCTGTAGCAAGTACGGCAACCGCTTCACTTTCGGTTATTTTTTCCAATGAAATATAAACATCCGGACCTATTACAACGGCTAAATAATAAAAATCTGCATCACGAGGCGCCTCATCTGCATTTTCAACTTTTTCCAGTTCGAAATCACGAGAAAATACATTTACCTGATAATAGGTAACTGTTGTAACAATCGTTGTCGTTACCGTTTTCGTAACAAAAACACCTCTTAACCAACGCCAAAACGATCTCACCCAATTAATTACGGTTGTAACAACAGTTGTAACCACAGTTTCTATGTAAGGATAACATATTATTACTGAAGCAACCGCCAAAACGGCAATCGCCACGGCAAGATCGTCAACTATTGCTATGCAGTTTTCTAAAACATCGGTTTCTATAATTTCGCTTATAGAAATTAATTCTCCTTCAAAATCTATATAAAATTCATCATCTTTATGTGTAATATAACGATATTCTTCACTGTAATCATATGTCTGGAAATTGTTATCTGATAATACGGTAACAACTTCTATACTTCCATTTACTTTTTTATATGCAACAACACATTCCGGAAAAGCCGTATCTATAAATATAATATCTTTTTCCCCATCATTATCATAATCATCAAAGTGTTCCGGAAGAATTCCCCCTACATTAGTTACTTGTGCAAACCAATTATCATTAAATTTATATAGTGTTATTGTATCGTAACTTTCATACTCAAAATTCTGTTTTACTTTATCATACAAATTCCCATCAACTAGTCTAAAATCCATTAATTCATCTTCTGATTCACTGAAATCTTCAGATAAATCCCTTTTTTCCTCATCCCGATTCCAACCATTTGCTGTGCTCTCTGTCTCCTCTGTATTATCCTCTAAAACTCTCTGCTCTATATCACTGTCACACCCTATAAGCAGAGTGCATAAAATGAATAATCCGCATAATATTTTCTTTTTCATTTATCAACTCTCCATTTTTCAAGTTATTAGGTTCTGATAATACATTCGGCTCTTATTCGAAAGATATATGTAAAAATTATGATAAATTCCAAACTTTACAATAACCATTATAATAACTATCGCTGTTAATTACCTCTCTAGCTTCATGATATAGTGTTTTGATTTACCTAGTTGTCCATTTTAAAGAATAAGAATATGTCTCATCAGATCCAACATATTGCAAAACACATTCTATGTTGTTATTATCAACCATTGTTCCTTTTAATTGAATAGGCTCATTCATTGCTTCCCATTGGGCAGTGGCATTGTTGTAAACTTGCTTCAAAAGTATGTCACAAGAAAATGAACCATCTTCATAAATATAATATGTTCCATCTCCCTCTACTCGTCCTCCAAGTACAATGCTTACATCTCCTATCAGATCTTCTGATTCAAAATTCAAATCCATAGCTTCCGCTAAACATACATCATCATAGTTAGACCAGAGTCCATAGTATCCTGTTTCTTCTGTGTCAAAATTCACATTTTCTGCCAATGCATTTGGCATTCTGGTGTTAAGATCTTGGCAGATTTCCTGCCACCACTCTGTATCCAGAATGTCACTTATTGGTATATCTGTATCATGATTTCCACTAAAAGAGAAGTTATCTGTTGTTCTATACACATACCCATTTTGGACATAATATCGCCCATAGATTTGATCATAGTACTGGATCATTTCTCTTCCTTCCGGGAGTTCATCTTCATCAACTTTAACTACTAGATCAAAATCAATTATTTCATTATCCTCAAAATAAAAATCTACTGTAATAAGTGCATTCGAACCTGGATCAATTATATTCAAATAGCTTACTCGTTCGATATTTCCATCACTATTTGCGTACATTTCTACTGTATTATTATCTGTGGTTTCCATTACAATTTTCTGATCTTCGCTTTTTATTCTATCAATTGCGATATTGGTTTTTAATACAGATTGATCCACCCAATCTGATTCTTCTCCAGTTCGCAGAATTTCTTCTTGCATTTCCGCCCAATTATTATAATTCAAATCAGAAACTAAATATTTAAAGTTATTATATGCTATTTTAATAATAGAAACATCTTCTATTCTATCGGCTTTACGATATCCTTTCTGCATTTGGACATTTCTTTGTACAGGACAAATATTATATGCCATTAAAGGTATTATGTTTTTTGTATTCCTATATTCAACAATGTATTTATCAAGTACATTCTTCATTTTTCTAGTAGACTCAATATACTTGTTATTTTCCCCATGTGATTTATCAAAATTACTATATAAATAATTCCATTCATCACTTCCTTTATTTTTAGTCTTTAATGCACAATTAGTTAATTTACTATTTTCAAAATATTCTATACATTGTATTTTTTCTTCAGTAATACATTTTTGTTCTGTTATGCTTTCTGTCAAGTTACAAATCTCTATATTCCATTCATAATAATAGTTTTCCTTTTTTTCGATTAAAAGAACATCATCTTCTTCATTCTCATCTACGCAATATTCCCTTTGTGTCTCACGTACTACATAAAAATTATCATCTTTCTGTACAATATAACAATACATTTCTTCATAATCATATGTATAAAAAAAATTGTGTAACGTTAATAAACCAATTGAGTGTACAGTTGCCTTCATATCGTCTTTATATCTATAATAAACACTCACCGGGTCGTCTTCTGATATATATATGATATCTTTTTCTCCATCATTATTATAATCATCAGAATATTCCGGAATAATTCCCCATCCACCATTTGCATCTGCAAAAAAATAATCATCGCTCGACCTATATAATGATATTGAATCATATCCCTCATACTCAAAATTCTGTTTTACTTTATCATACAGATTTCCATCAACCAGTTTGAAATCTATCAATCCATCTTCTGATTCACTGAAATCTTCAGATAAATCATCTTCCTCATCCTGATTCCAACCAATCTCTGTATTCTCTGTTTCCACTATACCGTTCTCTAATGATCTCTGCTCTATATCATTGCCACATCCTATAAGCAAAGCACATAAAGTAAGCAAAGCACATAATATCTTCTTTTTCATTTATCTACTCTCCATTTTCAAGTTATTAGACTCTGATAACACTTTTTCTTCCCATTCTTTGTATTCTATGCTCTGTTCTAAATCATGGTTTTCCGCTTTCTCCGGTATATTCGCATCTGATGCATATCTCCAACGAATCAAATGATCATTATTAAAATAAAAACGATGTGCATCATCCCCCTCATAATAAGCAAAAATCAATTGTCCATCTTTATAATAAAAACGTTTTGAGTATCCATCCTTTTTAGAAACATCTATTACTAAAACTAGTTCTCCATTATCGTAACAATAATCTACATTATTAACGCCGTTCGTTTGGTATTCTCCTTCTATTACACCCTTTTCAATTTCATTATAAATAGTCCGAATATTTCCTACAATTTCTTCCACATTATTTATATCTTCCACCTCTTTTACATTTTCCGATACATCGCTTTCTGTAAGTGCATTAGGTACTCTATCTTTGATATCATCACAAATTTCTGACCACCAATCCGTAGATAACATATCTTTCAATGAGATTCTTACATCATGCATTTCATTAAAACTAAAATCATCCGATATACGATAAACATATCCATCTTTAACATAGCACCGTTCACGAACAGAATATAAATTTCCATAAAAATCATCATTCTCCGGATAATCATATTCATCCGATTTATAAAATTCCAAATCACACCCTATGATTTTGTTACTATTAAAATAGAAATAAACCCTGATATCTGCTTTTATATCAGCATCAAATATATCCTCATAAGTCAGTTGATCTATATTGCCAAAATCATCTGTATAAATGTAAACAGATTTATTTCCTTTGTTCTCACATTCCCACTTATGAACTTTTCCTATTCTATCAATAATTTTATTATTCACTTCTATTGCATATTTATCAATCCAATTCGATTGCTCACTTATTTCTAGAATTTCTTGTTTCTTTTCTTCCCAATTATCTAATGACGTATTCCATTGTGAATTACCATTATTATAAGCAATTTTCATTTCGGATATATTTTTTATTTTTGATCCTCCACCATTGATTTCTTCTTCTTTTAAGTCACTATACGTTGGCGTGATATCAAAAGCACATATCGGCTGTACATTCGATCCATTTCTATACTGATCAATATAATTATCAATTTCCTGTTTCATTTCATTTGCAGCATATGAAAACTTTTTATATTTTGTTTTCGAATCATGATTATCATAATTACAATATAAGTATGTCCAACTATTATTTTTCTGAACATCAGTAGCAATTCGCAAACAACTATTCACCAATTTACTATCTTCAAAATATTCTGAACAGCTTAAACACTTTTCAAGTACACTATCTTTATTTTTTATACTTTCTGTTAAATTATAAATATCTATACTCCAGTTATAATAATAATTATTTTCAGATTCATCTAGAGAAATTTTATTTTGCATTTCTCGAACATAATATGTATTATCTTCACTATCCACAAAATAATTATAAATTTCAAAATAATTCAACGCATTCAGATCATATTGACAAGACGATCCTATATTTTTGTGAATACATAAATCCGCCGTTTCGTTTATATATGGATATTCTATACTCCAAAAATTATCGCTATTTATATAAACAATATCTTTTTCTCCATCACCATCATAATCCCCAAAATACTCCGGAAAAATTTTCCACCCTCCATCTGCATTTGAAAACCAATAATCATTGTCCGGAAATTTAGATAACCATACACTATCTCTTTTTTCATATTCAAATTTTCTATTTACCTTGTTATATAGACTTCCTTCCACCAGCCTAAAATCTATTATTTCATCCTCTGCTTCGTCTTCCTCATATAAATCTCTTCTTCCCGTTTCTTGTTCTGCTTCAGTTTCTATACTCTCCTGTTCTGTTTCACTATTGTCTACCACTTCCTGTTCTATATCTGTACTACATCCCGCTACTAACATACATAAAAGAAATATCCCACAAATTTTCATTTTTTTCATTTATAATTCCCCCTCTTTAACTTTCACATACTCAGGAAAAATCACTCTACATTTTCTTCCGTTATCTCAGCAGGTTCTTCTTTTAATTCAAAATATTCATCTTCTATCCCAACAATATAATCTCTTCCTTTTAGATCTATTGTTTCGTCCTGTATTTCTGTTTCTTCCATTTTTTCTTCAGTAATATCTGTAGCTCCTGTCTCTTCATAAGTGGTATCATTCCAGCCTGCCTGCTCATCATCATCCATATCATCCTTTTGAACATTATTTTTTGTTAAAAACTTTTCAACAACCGGTTTAATATTTGAAACATTTTTAATCCCTATAATCGCAATTATAATAATTAACAAAACCGGGATAAAAAATTTTTTTCTGTTTTTCTTTTTAGAATTTTCTCTCCCAGTCTTTACAATTACAACTTTTGCCCCGCATGCGGGGCAAAAAGCTGATCCTTCCTTTATTTCTTTACCACAATTTCCACAATACATAAAATATCTCCTTTTCAGATTAATATCCTATAATATATGAATCCGATTATTCATCAACTGTTTCCTGTGTTGGTGCAGTATTGGAATATTCTACTCCCTCCAGAATCAATGAACCATTCTTAACGGAATCAATAGTTGCTGTCTCTGTTTCACCATAAAAATTAGTCAATTTTAACTGATTGTCATTTACAATGCTCCATGTTCCAGTGCCATACTCCCCATCAATTTCGCAGGTACCATCATCATACAAAATGAACGATGCATCTTCTCTCCCATCTCTGTACCAGGATCCCAGTAAATTTTTTTCTTTAATTTTTCCAGAACATCCTGTCATCAACAGCACAAAAACTAAACTCATCGCTACAAAATCTGACATTTTCTTCATTACTTTTTCCTCCTGTTCATCACTCGTTATCAATATAAACTAATTTCCACTCGCCATCTTCTTTTGACATAACAATATTCATATCCTGCTTGGAAGATCTACTTCCCTTTTTCGCTGTAACCGTCACATCTGCAACAACTACTTTTTCAATTACACTTGGATCAAAATCATAGTAACCAGATCCTAATTCATCAATCAATGATTCCAATTTTCTCTCCGACAAATTGTAAGTTTCATTAACTTCATAAGACAATTTATAATTATGTCCAACAGAAGACTCAAAAGAATCCAAACTATCCCCAACAAGATCTTCAAAATAGCTCTCTAATAAATCCCATTCTCCATCGTTTTCAAAATACATTCCGCTGGCAGAAGAAACAATTTCATCAATATCATATTTTTCGTACGCTATCATAAATTTGCGTAAAAACCCATTATAGCCTGTATACTTCGTTATCACGTTAAATACGGTTACTCCAATTACAACGAGCAATGCTAAACCAATAATTCCCTTCATTACTTCCTTCTGTTTTTTCTGCTTTTCTGGATCTGTTATCTTTATATTCGGAACATTCGCATTTCCTCCATCTAAAGGTGTTCCGCAATTGCCACAGACCCTCGCATCATCTTCCAACTTAGCTCCACAATTTCCACAAAACTTTGACATGTCATCTCTCTCCTTTGTTTTTATTTTGTTTCTTATTTCTTTTGTTTTTTATAACAATAATTGAAGTAAATACAAGCAAAAAAGCACTGCATCCTGCAACAACATATATCCAGATATATGTTTCTACTTTTTCACCATAACTGTTTTTAGTTGCCCGCAGTTTCAAATCATATTTTCCATCACCGTCTTCATCGATATTCAACACACTTTCATCCGCTATTGTTGCAACTGTATCAATTTCGGTTTTTTTAGTTATCTTGATATTTCTGAATTTTCTGAGATCACTATAATCTCCATTTTCATCCATAAATCCTATTGTATAATTCATGTGTCCATAACCAGTCCCGACTATTTGAACATCATAATCTGCACCCTCCTTTAAGCGAAGAACTTTTATTCTATCATCTGCCCCATTACTCTTGTCCTCATTTTCCTCAAAGGTCAACGTTCCAAAATCTGTTCGAAGATTTAATTTTTTCTCAGCAGAACACAATTTCTCTCCATTGTAGGAAACGGTAACATCCACAGGACATGCAATCCGTATATAAATATATTTTTGACCATTGATTTGATCTGCCATATCTTCAAAGAAAAATACCAGATCATCTGCATTTGCCACTTCATAATGACACCCATCACTTGCAATTTTTTCCATCAAGGTCTGTGCAGAAGATTTATAGCCAAGACTCTCAAAGAATCCTAATGTATAAATAATAATGCCATCATCCTTAATTTCATCAGCATATTCTATAAGTGCATCCCCTTCTTTTCCCGTATTCGGCTCACCATCACTCATCAGAACTATTATCTTCTTCTTTGCATTCCCTGCTTTTAGCATTGAATATGCTTCTGATAACCCCGCCTCTATATTCGTTCCACCATCACTATAAATATTGGAAACTATTCTATTTAACTCAATTTTGTTCCTGGAAAAATCAGCTAATGTAGCAGCCGAACCATTATAAGTGACAATACCAATATTCGCATCTTCGTCTAATATCGTATCAATAAAGTTTCCTGATGCTTTTCGTGTCTCTTCTATTGGGGTTCCTCCCATACTTCCAGAAACATCAAGTACAAGTACAATATCCCTTTCGTCAGAAAGACTAACATTCTTTTCTTCTGTTGTGATTTTCGGTATGCTCCCTGCATCGGAAGAAATCAATGATTCATCTCTCGAATTATTATTTTGTGATTCAAAATTGGTAAATATTTTTAATTTATCCCCTTCTCCACTTTTCACCCGAAGTGAAAATTTCTTATAATAGGTAACTTTTGATTCTTCAATTCGTTGTGAAAGTAATGCATAATAATAATTATTTTCCTGTAATTCAACCATATTCGATTGAAAGGGATACTTTTCTCCATCATAAAAAGCCTCTAACGAATAATCAGAAATTTCATTTCCATTTACGTCAAAAACAGACACATCCGCCCCTGGAGAAACTGAATAATCTGCCCCAAAATCAAATGCATATAAATTTGCTAAAAAATTCGATTTTTTTACTGTAACATTGAAACTTTTAATAGTCTCTTTATTGGCATTATCCAAAATCGTAATAGTATATTTTCCATTTTCTAAGTTAATACTACATGCATCTTTTGACTGATGGGTTATAGATTTTGAATATTCTTCTCCTCCTATCCCCAGAAACCCACCTGAACTTTTTCCTTTAATTTGAATACTATAATCATCATAGTAATTTCCCTGTTTATTGTATACGTTAACATCTATGGAATTACTGCATCTGTAATTTTCAGAGTCATATATTCCAACCTTCTCAAATGCTTCAATTATAGCTTTTTTCTGAATCAGAGAATATCCAGATGCCTGTGCCGCCTGTTCCATGCAAAATCTCAGATCATAAAATGAGCAATTCAGTGGTAATCGCACCAAGGTTTTATACCATAACATCTGTAATTCATCGTCTGTAAATTTATTAGATTCACTCATTAGATACGCAGCATGTGAAACCACAGTTGCATAACCATGATTATCATTTTCTCCGGATTTATTTTTTTCTGTTATAGAAGCCGGATACTTATACTTTCCTGGATCACTTGCGTCTCTATGTTTTCCCCCAACAACAGTTAAGTCCATGTCCCAATCTTTATTAAAGAAACAAGAAAATGTATCTGCTAATCCTTCTGCAATAGCCTCGGATTCAACCTTATTGCCCATTGATGCATTATATACACGTTCAATAATGTGCGTATATTCATGTGCAAGTATATCCTGCTCATCCCCCTTCAATGAATAACCTACAGTTAAAAAACCATATGTAATTTTTGTTCCATCCTTTTGATCAAATTGTTTTTCTCCTCCTGTAGCATTTTTCCCCCAAAAGTAACCATCATTATAACATACTAAAACTCCTCCAAATGGAACCTCCTGATTAAAAGTAGTTTTATAATAATCAGCAATTGCGCCTACGCCATTCAATACATTAATCGCGGTTTCTGGAGATTGCTTAATTTCATCCGTCGTATTTCCAAAAATATTGTCTCCAACACTTATAACTTCCTTTCTTTTATCCCAATATTTCGTTCCGCTTCTACTACTACGTTTATTAATATTGTATAAATAAATACTGCGATCAACATCATGCATTGTATAAGTATTGTCAGATTCATTATATTCCACAGGAACTTCCTTTGTTCCATCAGCATTCATTCCTATAGAAGAAGCATCATTTATATTACATATTTCATCTAAAATTTCTCCGGTATTGGCATCAACAATTACCGTATATTCCTCACCATTAATTACAATTAACTTATATGCCAATCGCGATTTACCATCCTGATTGTAAATCACCCGCAAATCATCTGATAATTCAGGAATACTTATATCATCATATAAAACTCCCCAATTATTTTTTGCATATTCCTTAATTAACGTTTGCACCTGATCATCCGATACTTGTGTATTCATAGAGATATCATTATCAATATCTATAGCATCAGATATCATGTTCAGCGCATCTCCATCCTCTGTTGCCACAACAGTAACATATCTCCCATACACAGGAATTTCTTTATAGTATTGTTGCAATTTATAGAAACATTCATTTCCAATTGAACTGGAAACATATAATTTCAATTCATCAAAGGCATTTTTATATCCTAACTTTTTTGCAACCTCTTGTGCTGCCAAAACAGCTGAAGTTTCATCCGTTATTGACCGTTTCGTAAAATCTTTTTGTAATGTAATAAGCGAACTATTAGAAGAATACGCTTCAGTATTCTTTACTCCCAATACTTGCATAATCTGACTCACGCTTATTACACCCGAATATTCCAATAATATTATCGTAATTCCAGTCGCCACACATAAAAGTAATGTTGTCAAAAAACTTTTTTTTAAAATTTTTTTGATTTTTTGTTTTACCATCCCTTTTCCGTATTTTGCATTTTTAATAGCTTTTTTTTGAATTTTTTGTTCTTTTTTACTCAAAGAAATACTATTATTGTAAACCTTTGCAGCAATCCTTTTCTGATCCTCAAGCTTTTCCCCATCGCATTTCGGACATAGTCCAGTTTTTTCATCCAATTTAGTTCCGCACTTACCACAAAATTTTGCCATTTATGTTCTCCCCTCAGTTGTAAAAAGGGCAGCAGACAAACTCAATATTATCCACTACCCTTTACTACATTTTCACTACATATATTTGTTAATTAAATTATCGACAATCGGTATCGGGCGTGTTCCCTGATTTAATGCCTTGATCCCCAGACTAAGTAACAATATTTTTTGAATAATATTAAGTGCTGCTACAATAGCCTTAATCAAATCTGAAAGAACTGTAATTTTAAAACTTCCCCCAAAGATTGAAGCGACATTATCAATAAAACCAATTACATTCGGCACAAGGTTTGCAGCTGTTGTAAAAAATGAAAATACCATCAATAACGCTACTGCTTTCACAGCACTTCTTCTCAGCCATTCATTTTCTTCACAAAGCAAAATATATCCTGCCAAGATAATTACTGCTATATATCCTCCAAATAAACCAGCAAAATAAACAGCTGCTCCAATCATTCCAACCGAAATTCCAACTTTTGTCTTTTGCATAATTATTATTCCCCCTTATAATTTTGTTCCGCATTCTACACAAAATGCCATATCATTCTCAACTACCGCGCCACAATTAGGGCATTTTCTTTCCTGACTTTCTTCAACAGTCTCATCTTCAGGCACGGTAGCAATCCTTTCTACTTCCATCGGATTACCACAGGAAGTACAAAAACGCATACCTTTTTTTACTATAGCCCCACACTTTTCACATTTGACGCAATCATCAGATACAACAGGTTGAATCTTAGGCATTACGGCTCCACAAGAACTACAAAACGCTGCGCCATTAGGAACTTCTGCTCCACATTTCTCACATCGCTGTACACCTTTGATTTCTTGAATCTGTGCTTTGTAATCTTTAATTTTTCCCTCGGATTCAGTAACTGCATTTATCATTCCAGAAAAATCATCCTCATAACTATCTCGATGAATGGAAACATATAATTTTCCGATCTGATAGTACTGATTTGTAATTTTCTTTTCTTCTTCTGAAATTAACGAATTTAATCGCGAAGTATCCGCCAACTCCTTTGTTTTTGCTAAGGTCTTTTGACTAGCCTCTGTAACCGTTTTACTCAACTTATCCAAAAATGCCATTTTTTCTTCCTCTCTTTACATTTTTTACTAAAATGTGAAAATTATTTTACATAATTCTCTCTTATTTCGTCTTTTTCATCATTTTTCTTCTATTATTATATAATTCTTTTTGCGTATCGTCAATTCGTTTCGCGTCCATTTGTTTCTATTTATAGCCGTTTTGTTACAATCATCTTGAAACCAGACTATATATTAACTTTACAACACCATATCGAGGATCATGCATGACATCATTTGGAGAACGCCTGAAACAACTCATGGAAGATCAGTCTATTTCCCAGCGTGATCTGGCTGCTGCCCTGAACATTTCCAAGTCAACTGTCAGTGGATATGTCAACAGCTACAGAGAACCTGACTTCAAATCCCTTTTGGAAATTGCTTCTATCTTTCATGTAACAACAGACTATCTGCTTGGAAATTCCGATATTCCGTCTCTTCCCACCTCTGCTCATAACAATCAATCCATTCTTTTACTTTCCTACTTTGAACAGCTCAGTCCTGAAGTACAGAATATCGTTTTAAAAGAAGTAAAAGCACTTACCAAACCATAATTTACAACAAAGGCAGTGATACCCACTTTTCATGGGATCACTGCCTCATTCAACTCCACTTCTTATTTTATTGCTTTCTTTCAGAGAATCGTAAGCTGCATCATTCTTCCGCCAGTTTTTCTTTTCAGGTTTCCTTTTGCACCTTATATTCTTACGCTTTCATCCCGTACTTTGCCGCCATTTGCTCAAATACTTCCGGCTCCATCAACCTTGCGATATACTCTGTGTCCCCATTCTGCGACATTTTGGCAACCAGCTTCAGCGTACTTTCTTTCGCCTTTTGCATTCCACGCAGTTCGCCCTCTTTCATACCAACACTTTTTCCCTCTTCTCTCAGTTCCTCTGCCCATTCTTCCATCGCTTTACACATATCAATGCTCTCCTTTCCATTTTCCAGATATTTTTCTTTCTTGTCCTGTAGTTCTTTCAGATTTAACATCACGCAGATCATATCGTAAGTCGCTACGTCCATTCTGCTGATCCGATCTGCATGTTTCCTGCAGTATTCCTGAATTTCTGTCTTGCTGCTGCGCCGTTTCATCAATCCAATCAGCTCGCGCAGATTTGTCTGGAAATATTCCTCCTGCAATTCTTCCAACGAAAACACATAAATCTGGTATTCCTGCACCATCTGTTTTAAAATCGGGTCAATTTCTTCCAACTCCATCATTTCACTGAGCTTCTTTGGAGCATCCCACGGTTCCGTGCCATGATACAGCACGATCGTTACGATCGGCGTCAGATGATCTTTTCTGCCCATCTTGCTCAAATACTCTACACCGGTTTTTAATTTTCCCTCACTTTTCAGCCGGATATAGCGAAGCTGTCTGGCATATTCTGCCAGATCATATTCCATGCAGCGAAACGGCATCGACAAATGCGGCTGATTCTGCGCTTCTGCTGCCAGCAAAGCATAACTTTTCTCGTTCCAAAATGCCCGAATCGCATCTCTCTCCCGCCTTCTGGCAGTTGGTCTTTTCACGCGCTCTGACAATCCTTGTTGATAAAACTGCTGTACCTCACACAGGTTGCCTGCCTTCACGACCTCCTCTCCCTGATATAGGCAACCATTGTACAGATCTGCCAACACCTCGGCACGACCTAAATACGCCGTAAAAGCATCGTTTTGTTTCCCCATTCATACCTCCTGCTTTTTCCCTTTTCAGATTGAAATCTGCAGCGCCTGCTGCCTGATGAAAACACAGCCTATCTATGCTGTGTTCGATAGAAAAGATAGATTGTCCGATTCGGAAAGAGTGTTCCCGGACAGTTTTTATTTGCGAGTACACACTGACGCCCTTACGCCTGCTTTGCAGGTGACCCGCCCCTTAGTGGACACGTAAAAACAATAGAATGCACGCTCTGCGAGCATTCTATTGTCATGAATCAAATGCCCCTTCAGCACCCTTGGTTTTCCTTCGTGTCCACTACAGTTTACCACATTTTCGTAAGAGTTTAAATAGTGAAAAATACGGTACTACGCCTTCTTCGTTTTCAGCTCCTGCATAATCCCCATAAAGATGTTCCACGCCACCCGTTCCTGATAAACGCTGTCTGTCAGCAGCGCTTCTTCCTGCGGATTGCTCAAAAATCCGCACTCCACAATGACGATAGGGCATGCTGTTTTTTTCAAAAGATAGTAGCTATCATTCGCCTTTGCCTGCCGATGGTTCTGCGGGTCAAGTCCTTTTACCAGGCGCTCTTGCAGGCGTTTTGCAAGCTGCTTTCCCTCGACACTCGAGGTATAATAAAAAACCTGCGCCCCTTTGATCGCCGGATCGGGATAGCTGTTCTGGTGAATACTGACCGCAAGATCCGCCTTTGCCTCTTCCATCATCGACACTCTCCGCTTCATATCCTGCACTTTTTTCCCGGACGCATTTTCATCATACAGACCGTTACCGTCCGTTCTCGTCATTACAACCGCAACATCCGCCTGCTTTAGCAATGCTTCCACCCGCTTCGCAATCGCCAGATTGATTTCTTTTTCCAGAGTTCCGGCTGTGCCGATTTTCCCCGGATCGTCTCCGCCATGTCCCGCATCAACCACAACGCAGTATTTCGTCCGGCTCTGTCTACTCTGCTCCCTCTCTACCCGAAACTTTCCGGTCAGCACAGCGGCCTGTCTGCCTGTAAAAAAAGCGGCAGTAAAAAATACTGCCGCCGTTATCAGAGAAAAAAGACTCTGCATTTCTTTTCGTCCCATACCCGCAAAAGCCTCACCCGCTTTTTTCTATTGTATGGCTTCTTCCGCTTCTCTATGTCTGTTTACCGCGCAAGGGCCCCGTCAGTCTGCATAGCACCTCCGTGCATAACACTTCGGTGCGTGGCATCCCCGCCGTATTCCTTATTCTATTTTCCGGTTTACTCTGCCGCAAATCCACTGATGACGCCCCAGATATTTTTGCGTCCATCATCAAAGCCCAGCTTCCATGCTGCAATGCCGCCCAGGTTGTGCTCCTTCATCACGTTGATTTTGGCTTCCAGGGACTGTTCGTCCTCCAGCCAGATCTGCACGGTTCCATCGCTCGTCTCAAACTCTACATAGTTCTGTCCAACGCTGTTGTCCCAGGTCGCAGCCGCCTGATTTTTGTTCATGTAATCATAAGCGGTCTGAATCCCGACTGCCCGGCTCGTCACCGCACCGTCCTCTGCAGTCGTCCAGATTCTTGTATACAGTGGAACTGCATTGATGACTTTCTCCGAAGGAACCTCCTGCGTCATCCGCTCAATTCCTTCGGTCACATAGCCAAGGGAAGCTACGGAACCGGAAACCTCTGAACCGCCCCAGTGCTCGTCATAGCCCATGATAATCACATAGTCTGCCATCACGCCCTGCTCTGCCCATTTATAATGTGCGTTATAGTTGTGGGGCACATAGTTATCGACGGAAAGCACAAGCCCCTTCTGTCTGCACGCTACGGACAGCTCCCGGATAAACTGGATATAATCCTGACTTCCATCCTCGGTCACCTTTTCAAAATCCACATTGATTCCATCAAAGCCGCAGCGATCTGCCTCACTCATCAGAACCTCGATAATCGCAGTCCGCTTACTCGTATAAGATAGAATTTCCTGCGGGTCAACGCCGTTATCCTCACGATGCGTAAAATCATCAATCAGCGCCCACACCTCCAAACCGAGGGCATGTGCCTGCTGCACATAGGAGGGGCTGGCAATCCCATCCACAACGCCCGTATTATCGTAAAGAGAATACCAGGTCGGAGAAATTACATTAACGCCTGTCACACCGCTCATAACGCCCGGAAACGTGGAATTTGCCGACTCTACGGTCACCTGATGCCACGCCAGATCGATTTTATGGTCCCGCAGATTGCCGGTATAATCCGGCTCCACATATCCGGTGTCCTTCACCGGAGTTTCCTCTGCCGGATCTGTCAAGTGCTTTTTCTGGACATAGCCGATATAGCCATCCTGCGTCTGCACCTGATCCCAGTTTTCCATCTCCTCCAAAACAGTGACCTTCGTCCCTTTTTCCAGATTCTGCAGAACCTCGCTCTTGACGCCGCCCCTGACGCGAAGTGCTGTGTTCTTCTTCAGCTCTGCGCTCTGAAGCGTATCCCAATTGGTCGTCAAAACAACCCGGTTGGGCTCTGTATACAATGCATAATTAAAATCCGAATATTGCTTTACATAATCCAGTGCAAGCCAGACGTCCCCGTCCTGCTCCACAGCCGCTGTATATCCGTCTGCAGTCTGCTCCCCGATTCCAATCTGTACCGTTTCCTCCGGGAGGGTATACAAAAGCAGCTTTTCATTATGATCCACATAAAACCGCTCATTAAGCATCTCATGAACCGTATCCAGCTTCAGATAGCAGCGCTCATCCTGCAGCAGTCCCTTTTCCTCTGTCAGCTCCTGATTCCAGACAATCGCGACCTCCTGTGAACCGTTCAGCCCGAAATATGCGTTTAAATCCGCTTCTTCCTTCGAACCGGAATATCTCTGGAACAAAAAAACGCCCGCAGCGCCTGCCAGAATCAGAACAATCAGCAACAGTCCGATTAACACCGGTATTACTTTCCTTTTCATTTGTCTGTATCTCCTGTGTTTTCTCTTTTTCACCTACACACGTTATAGTGTAACACACCTTCCAGACAGCGTCATTACAAATTTGTCAGATTTTCAGGGGATCTGCCGCAATCTGTCCCTGTCCGGACCGCCTGAAAATACGACAACCGACAAAACGTCCATCTCTTTTTATACACTCTCTGTTTCGAACGAACCGCAGAATACTGTCCGGCATTTCGAACAGTATTCCCGATCCGTTAAAGGTCCGGCTGCGATCCACAGACCGCCTGTAAACCGCAGCTTCTCCAATATCGGCTTTCTGCAGCATCTATGGAAATGGGGTTCCTTTTTCTACGCTTTTCCAAACCGATATCAGTACCTCCAACCATTCATGACATTCCTATCTGTTTACCATTTTGTCACTTCATCGTACCGGACTTCGCAGAGCTTTCCTTCCTCATCCATGACAAAATCCGGCATGTATACCGCCTTTTCCCGCATGCAGCAGGTTCGGATAATTTCCCTCGGCGCAGTTTTTTTTCCATTCAGATAAAATCCGACGCCTTCCTGTTCCATCTGCTCCAGCATCCGTTCCCAGGTATCCGTTTTTAATCTTCCCATGGCAGTTCTCCTTTGCCAATGCGCTTTTGTCCCAAAAAGGAGCCGCGTGATATATATTCCTGTTCAGATCTGACACAAAAGCGAAAACAATAACGAGATGGATAGACTGTGTCCTGACACCTATACAAGCACCAAATAAATAGTCGTAAAAATGTTAAAAAATACTTCATCGTTATGATAATTGGTAAATTTTGAATTTTTGAATTTCCGATAGAGTCACATAACTCTACGAGACTGCTACATACTATAAAGAATGATGAGAACAACTTTGCCGCTGATGTTCTCTCATAAGAATGCAGCCATATCAGCATGGCTGTCCCTGATGATTGGTATAAAATCGGTATCCTGCAAACCTCCGCTCCGACACGGACTGTCCGGAACCATCTCTGGCTTGTATTATAACGGATTCCGACCATACAATCAAGCAATTTCTAAAAAAACAAGAAACTGTTTCCCCATGCGCTTGACTTTTGCACTTTCTTGTGTATATGATAACTCTCACAGGAACGCAAATTTTTCGTTTCTGTGCGTCACACCGGCAGGATTCCGTAAGTATTTTATAAAGTAAGGATGTGATTATATGAAAATAGAAAAAGTGAATGACCATCAGATCCGCTGTACCCTGACCAAAGCCGATCTGGCTGACCGGGAGCTCAAAATCAGCGAGCTGGCATACGGCACTGAGAAAGCCAAAAGCCTGTTCCGCGACATGATGCAGCAGGCCTCCGCCAAATTCGGATTTGAAGCGGATGACATTCCTCTTATGATAGAAGCGATCCCGCTCAATGCCGACTGCATCGTTTTAGTAATCACCAAGGTGGAAGATCCGGAGGAGCTCGACACGCGCTTTTCCAAATTTGCTCCCGCAATGGAGGATGACGACGAGATTGATCCCGACGATTTTTCCGATAGCAGCTCTGACAACACCGACAGTATTTTCGACCTGTTCCGTCAGATCCAGGAAAGCCGTCATGCACAGGCTGCAGGCACTCCGACAGCCCCTGCTTCCAAAGAAGACAAAACCACAGCTACAGCAGAGGTAAAACAGCCTCAGGAGGCACGGATTTTCTCCTTCCCTTCCATGCACACGCTGCTTCGCCTTTCCCATGTGGTGAACGATTTTTACACCGGTCACAATACCCTTTACAGAAACCGTAAAAACGACTCTTATTTGCTGATCCTCAAAATGGATCAGACTTCCGTAAAGGATTTCAACCGGATCTGCAACATTGCTTCCGAATACGGTCGTCTTGAGCGCTCTGCTGCCGGCAGCGAAGCATATTTTAAAGAACACTATGAACTTGTGACGGAAAACAACGCACTGCAGACGCTCGCCGCAATTTAAAGGTTACAAAAAGCTCCGGCAGGACTTCCTGCCGGAGCTTTTTTACAGCGCGCATTCCTTTTATCATCTGCGCACCGCCTCTTTTTTATTTTTTAAATTCCAGAATCTTCTTCGCATTCTGAATTCTGTCCTCTGTCGGAGGTTCTACCCCCTCCAGCTTATAGGGAATTCCAAGCTCTTTCCATTTGTATGCGCCAAGTGTATGGTACGGAAGCACCTCAACCTTGGTAACCGTTTTCAACGTATCAATAAACTCTCTTGTACGAATCAGATACTCATCTTTATCCGTGATACCGGGAACCAGTACGTGACGGATCCACATCTTGATACCCTGATCGGAAAGATATCTTGCACAATCCAGAATATTTTTATTCGTATGACCGGTCAGTTTTTTGTGTTCTTCATCATCGATATGCTTGATGTCCAGCATAACCAGATCGGTGTACTTCAACAGCTCATTAAATTTGGAGAAAAACGGCTCTTCTCTTGTAAACGGCTGTGCGGAAGTATCCAGCGTCGTATTGATGTCGCGCTCATGCGCTTTTCGGAACAGATCAATCAGAAAATCAATCTGCAAAAGCGCCTCACCGCCGCTGACGGTAATGCCGCCTTCTTTGCCCCAGTAGCTGCGGAAACGTTCTGCCTTGTCCAACAGTTCATCTGCCGTCATCAGGTTATCCGTCTCCGGATTCCAGGTATCTACATTGTGGCAATACTGGCAGCGCATATTACATCCCTTTAAGAAAATCAGATAACGGATTCCGGGACCATCTACTGCCCCAAAAGACTCCAACGAGTGAATTCTGCCTTTAATCATATCGTCCTTTCCCTGCCTTGCAGGCATTCACTGCGGATATGCGTCAGACATCGCTGCAGTCATCCCCTGCGGGCAGCACGAGGTATTCCTTTTGCTGTATTTTACTATCCATTATTCCACATAACGGATGTTTTATGCTCGACCAGGAATCTGGTCGAATACGGGACAAAATGCTGCGCATTTTGCCCGTGTAAATGGAATCCCGCTTGCGGGATTCCTCCGCCTGCGGCGGATCGCGTAAGCGACTTGTTTCCACGCCGCCGCAGTGCGATCCACCCGGAGGGCTTTTCTCGACCAGATTCCTGGTCGAGAAAAGGAGCCGGGCAAGCTGCCCGACTCCTTTAAAATACACCTGTTAAAAACTGTAGTTAAATTACAGAGACTTATGGCAGGTTCTTGCGATAACGTCATCCTGCTGTTCCTTGGTCAGGCTGATGAACTTAACAGCGTAACCAGATACACGGATGGTGAAGTTAGCGTACTCAGGCTTCTCAGGATGAGCCTGTGCATCTAACAGCTTCTCTGTACCGAATACGTTTACATTCAGATGATGAGCACCACGATCGAAGTAACCGTCCATAACTCTTACCAGAGTGTTCTTCTGCTCATCCAGGTCGTGACCCAGAGCGCTGGGAGCCATGGTCTGAGTATTGGAGATACCATCCAGAGCGTACTCGTAAGGCAGCTTAGCAACAGAGTTCAGGGAAGCCAGCAGGCCGCTCTTCTCTGCACCGTAAGACGGTGAAGCACCAGGAGCGAAAGGTGTGTATGCCGGTCTGCCATCCGGAAGAGCGCCGGTAGCCTTACCATATACTACGTTAGAAGTAATGGTCAGTACGGAAGTTGTAGGCTCGGAATTTCTGTAGGTCTTGTTCTTCTTGATCTTCTCCATGAAGGTCTTCAGAAGCCATACAGCAAATTCGTCTGCTCTCGGATCATCGTTACCGTATTTCGGGAAGTCGCCTTCGATCTGGAAGTCAACAGCACAGCCCTGCTCGTCACGGATAACTTTAACCTTTGCATATTTGATAGCGGACAGAGAGTCAGCTACATGGGACAGACCTGCAATACCGGTAGCGAATGTTCTTCTTACATCGGTATCGATCAGAGCCATCTCAGCTGCTTCATAGTAATATTTGTCATGCATGTAATGAATCAGGTTCAGGATGTTTACATACAGAGATGCACACCAGTCAAGCATGATATCATATTTATGCATAACTTCATCGAAATCAAGGTACTCGGAAGTAATAGGAGCGATTTCCGGACCACACTGCATATGTTTGCCGTTCTTGTCCAGATGCTTCTCATCCTTACCACCGTTGATCGCGTACAGTAAGCACTTAGCCAGGTTTGCACGAGCGCCGAAGAACTGGATTTCCTTACCGGTCTGAGTAGCGGATACGCAGCAGCAGATGCTGTAGTCATCGCCCC
>ERZ827452.1605-NODE-1605-length-20608-cov-5.634068_pt1 | contig 20608 bp, 16 predicted proteins | sample MGYA00519866_ERZ827452 | MGnify/ENA primary metagenome ERZ827452 (study PRJEB31778, sample SAMEA3449307) | human gut metagenome | biome: human gut; feature: human-associated habitat; material: faeces | place: United Kingdom | collected 2010/2012 ... | reverse complement strand
ATGGAACGAAAAAAGGATGGCGCAGGACATCTGGGAGTTTTGCAGGGAGATTGTGGAATAATTATATTAGGATAGAGTAGAAGGTATAGGTGTAAAATGCAGAGAATTGAAATTCAACATCTGGGACCGGTACAAAATCTGAACATGGAGATAAAAGATTTTAATCTGTTGATTGGAGAACAGGCAACCGGAAAAAGTACAGTGGCAAAAGCTATTTATTTTTTTAGAATTATAAAGACTACGTTGACAGATTATTTATGCCAGATATTCGATACTGCACTATATAACGGGAGTGATGTCAGCAGTGGATTTAAGAGAGTTTTGAAACGGGAATTAAAATCGAATTTTATTTCACTGTTTGGATATAGCTGGGATTTGGATAAACGTTTGTATATGAAATATGAATATGCAGATGACATATGGATTGATGTAAAATTATCTGGGAATGGCGGAAGGCAATATATTAGCGTTAGCTATTCTTTGAAATTGACACAGAAAATTGCGAAACTGGAAAAAGAAGCTCTGGAACTGCACAAACAAAAGGCGGATACAGCAAATGTCAGTCTGGCATATGCAAGCAAGGAGCGGCTCCGTAATTACGATAATTTTAAAAACAGCGTAAATCAGATTTTTGATGATGACAGGGAAACGTATTATATTCCGGCTGGACGCAGTATGCTTACATTACTGGTTAATAACAGATCGTTATTGGAAAATGAAAACTTGGATCTGATTACGAGACAGTTTATGCAGGTTATTGATAATATTCACAGAGTATTTGAAGACGGAATTCGAAATGTACATAAGCGCTATCCGGACGGAGAACGAAAATTTGACGTAACCAGGACGGCGGAAATGCTGATAACAGATTTAAAAGGGGACTATCTTTATCAGGGCGGAAAAGAGTATATTATTATTGAGGATGAAGATAATCACAGTGAAAGAATTCCTATCAATTTTGCATCATCCGGTCAACAGGAAGTTTTGTGGTTGTTGAATCAATTATATATATTGATGTTGAAAAAGGAAAAGGCGTTTGTAATTATCGAGGAACCGGAGGCACATCTGTATCCTAAGTTGCAAAATGAAGTTGTAAAATTTATTTCTTATTTTGCAAATATAAATAGCAGTTCTATATTGATTACAACGCATAGCCCGTATATTTTAACATCCATAAACAGTTTATATTGTGCAGGAAAAGTGCTTGATAAAAATCCAAAATATGCAAGAAAAGTATATGATATAATCGGCAGTAACTGCGCAATTACTCCGCAAAATGTTACAGCACTAAAAATTAATAAAGAGACAGAAAACTCAAATTTAATTAATAAAGAACTTCAGGAACTGAATACGGAAATGATTGATGAGATTTCTGATAGTGTAAATGAGGAATATATGGAATTATATTATTTACTACTGTCGGAAAATGATGGGTTGCAGGGAGAAACGGATGGCGAAAAAAGATAAAAGCAAGAGTAAGGATAATAAGAATAAAGAAAAAGATGCAACGACACTATCATTGGGAAAGTATACAGCTTACTTTGAAAAACTGGAAAACGGAAAGAAAGTTAATCTGAAGGATTTAAAGTCAGATCAGAATGCATTCATGCCGATAGAAGTTTGCGATGAAAAGGTATATATGACAGAACCCGATGGGAAACTGATTCAAAATATTGATAATCAACAGAAATGTGATTTCATGATTTATTGTCAGAATCTTCCGCAAACATGTTTTATTGAATTAAAAGGTGCAAATATCTCGAATAAGAAAGATTATAATCCATATGATCAGATTATAGATACTATTAAATTTATCAGACAGCAGGAGGAGCTGAAAGAACTTGTTTCAGCGAATACGGAGCGACATGCGTTTATTGTTTCAAATGGACGTCAGAAAATTCCGAAAGGAATAGAGACGAAAGAAAGAGCACTTTGGCAGATGTTGTTCCAGAATGGGAAAAACAGAAGAATACTGGAACTTGTTCACTATGTCAAGGTAACACCGGCAGACCGATATAGCAATAAGGAACGGATTGTGTGCTCACCGAAATCGCCGGTGAAGATACCGTTCTCAAAATAGAGTGTTTTTTGAAAAAAGTAAAGAAAGTATACTGGGATAACAGAAACAGAAAAATGACAGAAACAACAACTTTATCTCCCCTTGTAAGCATAATCGTACCGGTTTACAACGTGGAGCGCTATATAAAACGCTGCGTGGATTCCCTACGGAGACAGACGCTGCAGAATATTGAGATCATTCTCGTGGATGATGGATCGAAAGACAACAGTGGTTGCTTGTGTGATGAGCTTGCACAGCAGGATTCCAAAATTCATGTGATCCATAAACAAAATGCGGGACAGGGTCTGGCGAGAAATGATGGGCTGAATATTGCGAAAGGACGTTATGTCCTGTTTATCGACTCGGATGATTTTATTGAACCGGACACCTGTGACAAGCTGTCAGACCGGATGGAACGGGAGCAGGCAGATCTGTGCAGCTTCGGCTATCAGATCGAGACGCCGCAGGGCGAGCTGTTTTACCGGGCGCAGTTAAAAGAACAGTGCTACGAAAACGAAGCGATCCGAAAGCGCTTTGTGCTTCATTTTTTTGGAGACTCAGCAGATGACGAGGAAATGCGGGGCGTTTCCGCATGTATGACGATGTTTCGCAGAAGTGTGATTGAAACAGGAAAGATCCGTTTCCGCTCAGAACGGGAATATTTCAGCGAAGATACGATTTTCAATCTGGATTTCTGCCTGCTTGCAAAAAAGGCGGTGATCGATTCGGGATGTTATTATCATTACTGCCAAAATGAAGCATCGTTTTCTCATGCGTACCGCCCGGATCGGTTTCACCTGACAGAAGTGCTGGCAAACGTTTTAAAAGAATATGCAGGACGTTACGGTATAGAAAAAGAGACACAGGAACGAATCCGAAGGATGGTATGGGTCAGCCTGATGGAATGCGTGAAGCAGGAAGTAAGACGAATCGGAGAGGTTCCGCGCAAAACGGTAAAGAAACAGATCGAAAGCTATTGTGGCAGCGAGCTTGTAAAAGATGCGGTGAATGGACTGGATGCAGGAAAATTTGGCACTGCGCAGAGCATTTTTCTGTGGGCAGTAAAAGGACAGCGGACAGAAGCGGTGATTTTACTCGCATGGCTGCGAAATCGGAAAGGATTATAGGAAATAGTGATGAAAAGTGGAAAAGTACTGGTCAGCGTAGTGATGTCGGTTTATAATGATGAACAGTATCTGAAAGAATCGCTGGACAGTATTTTTGCTCAGACGATACAGGATTTTGAACTGATTATTGTGGATGACTGTTCGACAGACCGAACGGTTGAAATCATAGAAAATTATCATGATGACAGAATCCGACTGATTTGCAATTCAGAGAACAGAGGATTGACCAGAAACTTAAATACGGCGCTCGAATATGTGCAGGGCACTTATATCGCCCGGATGGATGGCGACGATAAGAGCAGACCGGAACGGTTTGAAAAACAGATCGCATATCTGGAACAGCACCCGGAGCTGATGCTGATCAGCTGCAGGACGCATATGTTTGGCGAAGAAGATCTGGTCTCGCAGATTCAGGGAACACCGAAACAGCTGCAGGCGATGATGCTGATTCGGCCTGTATTGGCACATCCTGGTTTTATGATGCGCGGGGAGCTGATTACACAGGAAGGTTTCCGGTATGATGAATCTTACCGTTCCGCCCAGGATTATAACTTTGCAGCGAGAGTTGCAAGAAAGTTCAATATCGGAGTGACACCGGAAATCCTTTTGGACTATCGGGTTCATAAAAAACAAGTTTCCAGTAAAAAAAGCGGCGAACAGTCAAACAACGCCGCCAGAGTGCGCAGCATGCAGCTGGAATGGCTGGACATTTTATTGGATGAAAAGCAGAGAGATGCGTTGGAAACCTGGGCAAAAGAAATCAAAAACGCTGCCCCGGAGGATTATCGGCAGGCAGCGAAGCTGATTCCGCTGTTTCTTGAGCAGAATCAAAAAACAAAGATTTATGCACAGAAAGAGCTGGAAGAGGAACTAAAGCGGCTTTTATACCAGTGGATGATCCGGAGTAAGTCGGTGAAAACGATTTTGCAGGCAGTTGGCGTGTGTGGAGTATCCGGTAAAAACTGCGGACTGATGATTACAAAATTGGCAGAAACCTTTCGATATAAGATAAGCAGGGAGTATTGAACGAATGAGTGAGAATAAATGGAAAAAGAGGATTCATTATGTGCTGAAAGCAGCCAAGCACTTTGGCGATGAACCATATATGGACTTTTTCCTTGAGCGGGAAGTAAATCCTCTTTTGCTGGAATTTAAGCAAAATGGAAGCGGTGTCCCGGATAAAAAAGTTATGCTGATTCGGGAAAACGGAAACGGATGGGGATTTTTCGCGGAAGTTCGTGCAATGCTGGCAAAGATGGTATTTGCAGAGAGATTTGGTTTAACTCCTTATATTGAATGGGGCAGCGCTTTTTTATATACAGAAAAGCAGTTGGTAAATGGAACACATAATGCATTTGAATATTATTTTAAACAGCCCAATGGAATGACCAAGCAGGATGTTCTGGAGAGCAGCTATGTAACAGAATCGAAATCTGCACAGGGAGTCGTCATTGAGCGGGAATTTAAGAGAGATACCTATGAAATGACAGCCGAATATCAGAGTAAACTGGCTGAAATGTATCGTAAATACATCAGATTGAATGAAAAAACGGAAAAAATGATCCAAAATGATCTGAAAGATATTTTTGATAACAGTAAAGTTCTGGGAGTACATTTCCGGGGAACGGATTATAAAGCTGGATACCAGAACCATCCAGTTGCCGTTCAGATTGAACAGACAATAGCACAGGTAAAAAAATGCCTGGGAAAAAATGCATTTCAGAAGATTTTTCTGGCTACAGATGAGAAAAGTGCGGTTGAGCGGTTTGAAAAGGAATTCCCCGGGAAAGTATTTTATTTTCAGGATGTTTACAGGGGTGAGGGCAATACTTCGATTGCTTTCAGTCAGTCAGATCGTCCAGAACATCATTATCGCCTTGGATATGAAGTGCTGCGGGATATGTATGCATTGGCTGCCTGCGACGGACTTGTTGCCGGATTATCCCAGGTTGTTAACTGCGCCAGAATTGTAAAGGAAAGCTCTGGAGAAGAGTATGATACACTATGTATTATTAATAATGGAATTAACATAAGTGGAAAACAGTTTACGAAATGACAGAGGTAGAAGATGAATATCGCAATCATACCGTGGAATGATATATTTTTACAGGATAAAATATTCGGAGAAGTTGATCCGTCAATCAATTATGATGATCGGTTGACGCCTCTTTTGAAAATGAAAAAAGAATTTGAACGGCATGGAGACCATCTTCATACAGTAGATCTGTTTGAGCATTTGCAAGATGTAGATTATTTTCTGTTTTTTGAACGAAATGATAAATGGCTGAAAAAACTGATTGATGATAGGATGGAATATAAAGCGATATACTGTAATGCTGAGCCGCCTATTGTCAATCCAATGCATGATAAAAAAAATGTTTATAAACTGCTGAATTACTATCCGTATATCATGACATGGAATATGGATCTGATTGATGATAAACGTTTTTTTAAGAAAAACATTCCTTATGTATTTCAACTGAAATTTGGAGAAATACCGTTTGAAGAAAGAAAACTACTGACAAGTATCTCTGGTAATAAACATTCGAAACATCCAGATGAATTATACAGTGAACGGGAAAGGGTTATTTCTGTATTAGAAGAAAAATATCCGGATGATTTTGAATTTTACGGAAGTGGTTGGGAAAAAACAAGTCATAAATCGTATCGGGGCAGAGTTGAAAATAAATCGGAAACGTATCATCATTATCGTTTTGCGCTTGCTTTCGAAAATATGAAAAATGTCAAAGGATATGTGTCAGAAAAAATCTTAGACTGTCTGGTTTCGGGAATCGTGCCGATTTATGCAGGTGCGGATGATATTGCAGATTACGTACCGGAGGATTGTTTCATCCCTTATAATCGTTTCAAAAATCCAGAAGAAATGATGGGATATTTGAAGAAAATTGATAAAAAACAATATCAGGAATATTTGGATGCAATTCAAAATTTCTTGAATTCCGATAAAACGAAGGTGTTTGATGGAGAAGAGTATGCAAGGGATGTTTATTATTTGATTGAGCATGCAAAAATGAATACCTTTCGAGTGGATGGAAGTCATAGATTCTTTTTAAATTTTTGCATTATAAAGCAGAAAGCTTCAGAAAAAATAAAAAAGTGTATAAAGAATATTCGAAACCATTAGAAGTGTAAAGAGTATTTAAGAAGAGTTTGCTTTGAAAATGACACAAGGAAAAGGAGATGAAATTGAAATGATAAGTTTGGACGAAATACTTGTAAAGCAAAAGGCAGATACTTCCAAATATAAAGTGGCAGTGTGTGTGACTTCTTATAATCAGCAGGATGTTATAGAGGATGCTTTAAATGGAATATTAAAACAAAAAACAACATTTCCTTTTCTGATTGTAGTTGGGGACGATTATTCTACAGATGGAACGAGAGATATATTAAAACGATACAAAGAACAGTATCCGGATACAATCGAATTGATTTTACAACCTCATAATCTGGGACTGTTTAAAAATAGAAAAGAAATTTTTAAATTATGTGATGCTCCTTATATTGCATTTTGCGATGGAGATGATTATTGGACGGATGAAACATGCCTTCAAAAGAAATATGATTTTCTGGAAAAGCATGTAGAGTATATAGGATATCAAACAGCGTGTTTTGATCGTCAGGGAAACGAGATTACTGACGTATCGGATTTAGATAAATTGAATTGTTTTTTTGATTTCAGAAAAGAGAATGCATTAAAAAATGACTACCCGGGACAGGTTGGAGGTTTCTTTTTCAGAAATATATATAAGTATATGTCAAACGAGAATTTTGAGGCATATACTGAAATTCCGGTAGATGATTCGGGAAAATTGCCAATTATATCAGGAATTATTGCGCCTATTTTTCGACAAGACAAAAATGTTACATTTATTTATAGAGTTTGCAATGATAGCATGTCGAGACAGGAAGAAAAACGTAATACCTGTAAGCAGATCTTTGTATCGCATTTGTTGTATCAGAGTATGATAGATCAATTAAATATAAAAGAAAAAATGCAAATTGACGATCAGTTGATAATAATTGCTACTAATAATTTTTTTACAGCATTAAAAAGTTCATTTAGGAAATCAGGAAAAGGAAATTGGAATCAATTTATATATATCTATAATTATGGATATTTTGATAAAAGAAAAATTAGACATGAAATTTTAAGGTTCTTTTTAGAAAAGATCAGAAATAGGGGATAAAATATGAATATATTGTCAAAATGCGGAGGACTTGTGGCCGGACAATGTGGCGGAAGTTTTGCAGCATTTTATATGAATGGTGGAAAATACAGATATACATATTTCTGGGATATAGGGGTTGTAGAGTAACTGATTGATTGTAGTAGAAAGGAATGTAGGCTTTTATGACGGTAAAACAAAGAATTTACCGAAAAATCTGTGTATGTTTTGGAAAATATATTTCGGATAAAACATATTTAAAATTGTTATACGAAACCCGTATTGGGAAAAAACTGAATTTAAAGAATCCCATCACTTTTGATGAAAAACTTCAGTGGCTGAAATTATATGACAGAAAAGATGAATATACTGTCTGGGCTGATAAGTATGAAGTGAGAAATTATGTGGCAGAAAAGCTTGGAGAACAGTATCTGATTCCTTTATTGGGTGTATGGAATTCTACAGATGAATTGAAACTAGATGATCTGCCGGAGCAATTTGTCTTAAAATGTACGCATGATTCTGCCAGTGTTTGTATTTGTACGAATAAGAAAAATTTTGACTGGAACGCTGCGATGGACAAACTGCAGAAATCCTTGAACCAGAACTATTACTGGCATTCCAGGGAATGGCCGTATAAAAATATTATGCCCAGAATTATTGCGGAAGCCTATATGACAGATGAATCTGGTACAGAACTGAAAGATTATAAGATTTATACATTTGGTGGAGAACCCTATCTGATTCAGGTGGATTTTGATCGGTTCCATAATCATCGAAGAAATCTGTATACGACAGAGTGGGAATACATCGATGAGACGATCGAGTACTCAAAAGATCCGAATGTGAAAATTGCAAAGCCGGAACATCTGGAAGAAATGCTGGAATGTTCGAAAAAGCTGGCAGTTGGAACGATCAGTCTGCGGACGGATTTTTATTCTATCAATGGAAAAATTTATTTTGGCGAAATTACATTTTATCAGGAAGCCGGATTTGCACATTTCGAACATGAGGAATTTGCAAAAAAGCTGGGCGATCAGATAAAGTTGCCCAAATAGGGAAGAATATTATGGTAATTGTTAAAATGAGCGGTGGGCTTGGAAATCAGATGTTTCAATATGCCCTGTACAGGAAGATACAGCAGGCAGGAAAAGATGTTAAACTGGATCTGTCTTCTTTTCAGGATAAAAATGCGTTTCGAAGGTTTTCACTGGATATATTTCCAATTGAGTATCAGACAGCTAATTTAGAGGAATGCAGAAAACTGGGCGAGTGTTCCTATCGTCCGGTGGATAAAATCAGAAGAAAAATGTTTGGGCTGAAAGAAAGCTACTATCAGGAAGATCTGGACAAAGGATATCAGCCGGAAATTTTAGAAATGGATCCGGTTTATTTGGATGGCTACTGGCAGTGTGAGCGTTATTTTCAGGATATTCGTGAAAAAATATTGGAAAATTATACATTTCCGAAAAAAATAAGTACTGAAAGTTCCAGACTGCAGGAGAGGATCAAAAATACAGAATCCGTTTCGATTCATATAAGACGCGGCGATTATCTGGATGCAGCAAATTACAAAATCTATGGAAATATTTGTACCATTGAATATTATCAGAGTGCAATTTCCAGAATGCGTAAGTTGTGCGAAAAGCCGAATTTTTATCTGTTTTCCAATGATCCCGAATGGGCAAAAGAAATCTTTGGAGATACGGAAGATATTACGATTGTCGAAGAAGATAAAGAGCGCCCTGATTATGAAGATATGTTTTTGATGAGTAGATGCAAACATAACATCATTGCGAACAGCAGCTTTTCCTGGTGGGCGGCGTGGCTGAATCAAAATGAAAACAAAAGGGTGATCGCACCGGTAAAATGGTTTAATAATCATTCTGTAACTGATGTGATCTGTGACGACTGGATCCGTATAGACGGTGATCATAAAGGCGCTTAAGAGGAGAAGAAATTCAGATGGTAAAAAAATTAAGGTATGTGTTTGATCGTAAGGACAAAATGAAACTGGTTGGGTTGGCGATACTTATGATTATCGGAAGCGTTCTGGAGCTTCTGGCAGTTGCAGTATTTAATCCATTTATTGAAGTTTTGATGCAGACTAGTTCCATTGAAGATGATTCTTTTTTGAAGTTGTTCTTTGCGCATATTCATTTAAACGGAATAGAACAGTATCTGGTTGTGCTCTCTGCATTGATTGCGGTGATTTATCTGGTGAAAAATATATATCTTAGTTTTTTGCAGAATGTCATTTTATCCTTTTCCTATACGACAAGAATGAATTTGGCAACACGGTTGCTGACAACTTATATGAATGAGCCATATACGTTTCATTTGTCCAAAAATATTGCGGAAATGCAGCGTTGTCTGCAGTCGGATACGTCCCAATTTATGACATTGATCAGCTCTGGTCTGCAGTTGACGGTTGAGATGGTAACCTGTTTGGCGCTTGCAGCATACTTATTTCATACAAGTCATTCCATTACGGTTGTAATCGGCGTACTGCTTTTAATGTGTATCGGACTTTTTTTCATTATCTCTAAAAAAGTTTCCAGCCGTTTGGGCAGACAGAACGAGCACTATAATGCAAAGTTGTTTCAATGGATCAATCAGTCCCTTGGCGGAATCAAGGAGTTGAAGATTCTTCAGAGAGAAGAATATTTTATTGATTCTTATAAAACAAATTATAAAAAGCTGATCTGGGGTGCAAGGGTGAATGAGTTAATCGCGGCACTTCCAAAATATATTGTAGAAACGGTTGCCATGGTAGGTCTTGTTTTTGCGATTATTATCAAGCTTTTATTTGGACATGGAGCTCTGGAAACCTTTATTCCACAGATTGCAGTATTTGCGGTTGCAGCGTTTCGTCTGCTTCCTTCTGTCGGACGTGTAAATGCTTATATTAACAGTATTATGTATAATAAGGCATCTTTGGACATGATTTATGACGACTTGAAGGAGATTGATTCCGAACCTGTACAGGAGATTGAATGGCAGGGAAAAAAAGAAAAATGGATTTTCACAAAAGGAGTGACAGTAGAGCATGTAAGCTATCATTATCCGGATTCGGATGTGGAAGTATTACATGATATTAGTCTGGAAATTCCAAAAGGAAAAACGGTTGCATTGATTGGACCTTCTGGTGCCGGGAAAACGACGCTGGCGGATATTATTCTGGGACTGCTTCCGCCGGTATCAGGTGTTGTCAGGATGGATCAGCACAATGTTTATGAAAATCTGAGAAGCTGGAGAGAAAAGCTTGGATATATTCCGCAGTCTATTTACCTGTCAGATGACACAATTCGGAATAATGTCGCATTTGGTATTTATGAAGCCCAGATCGACGATAATGCAATCTGGAAAGCACTGGAAAAGGCACAGCTGAAGGAATTTGTGCAGGGACTTGAAAAGGGTCTGGACACCTGTGTTGGAGACCGAGGTGTTCGCTTGTCTGGTGGTCAAAGACAGCGAATCGGAATTGCACGTGCATTGTATCATGATCCGGAGATTCTGGTACTGGATGAAGCAACCTCTGCGTTGGACAGCAGCACAGAACAGGCAGTTATGGAATCCATTGAGAGCTTGCAGGGACTCAAGACGATGATTATCATTGCACATCGTCTGACGACGATTAAAAATGCGGATCTTGTATATGAAGTGTCCGGAGGAAATGTTACTCTACGTGATAAGAATGAAGTGATTCGGTAAGATCATTTAAGATATGATTGGTCAGTTCAATAAAGAGGTTAAATTCTAAGGACAATGTAAATAGGACAGTTTCAATTACTACTCTGGTATGGAATGTAGAAAATTATATTTATCGTACAATGCCGTTTTGCATGGATCAGATATATTATAATATAGGAACTTTAGCTGTAGCTGTTAGGATCAATAGGAAAGACGATTGAAGTTACAAAATTATCATAATATAGTGTGTTAATGTATATAGGCGGCAGTTATAGAAATACCAGCATATAGTGGAAAGTGACAAAATTCGAAAGGGCTTGGTTTATTTGAACGTATGCATTTGGAATTATTTTGTGAGAAAATGTAGTAGTCTCAGAATGATATAATAAGAATTTTATAAATTTTTGGATGCGGTTGAATGGATGATAGAAGATATTGATGAAATAGAGTAAATAATAGAAGGGTTTATGCGATGGAGAATAGTAAAAAAAGTATAGTGTCAGGAAATTTATTTGATAAAGTTTACAGTGGAGAAAATTATCTGATAAAAGATAACAAACAAAATAATGTTGAAAAAATAGCAGTATTATATTTCTCATCTAGTGGAATTTATTTTCCGAATACGGAAGAAATGTTTTCAAAAGCGTTTGTAGAAAATGATAAATATGAATTTTTGGATTCGGAATTAAAAATAAAAGCGGATAAAGAAATATATATCAGAGATATAGCAAAGCAATTTTATATTACTGGAATAAGTCAAATGTGCCCAGATATGGATTCTTTATTTCAATTATTAAAAAAGGAAACGGAAGGATTTAAAGTTATAACAGTTGGATCTTCAGCTGGTGGCTATGCTGCTACATTGATTGGATACTTATTAAATGCCGAATTAATATATTGCTTTTCAGGGTATTTTAACCTGGAAATTGTCGATAGAGAAACCTGGTTTTATGTTGAAAAATATAAAGATGATTATTCGAAAAATAAATATTATAAATTGAAAGAATATATAAAATCAAATAAAACAAAATTGATATATTTTTATCCGAAACGATTAAAAGATGATGTAATGCAAGCGGAGTATCTTAGAAAATATAAAAACGAAAAAATGGTTATTATTGGAATGAATTCTGGATTACACGGGGTCTGTATACCTAAATGTGTTGTAAAAAAACTTTTTGAAAGTAATTATGAAGTGGCATTTCAAAAAATAAAAGAATATCTAGATGCAAGTAAAGGGAAAAATACAGAAGTCGGTATTTTGAAATATTTTTTTGGAAAAAAGTGGATTTATTATGCTTATAAAGAAAAAGTGTATACAAAATTCAAGTGAGCTTTGCAAAATAATTTATAAAATAAAGAGGATGTAATTCAATAATGAGAGAGAAATGGTTATCAGTAAACTGGAGAGAGCTTATTATAAAAACTTTGATGATGCTTTCTTATGTGTCCTGGATTTATCTGGCAATACCTGCGAGCGAGAACGGAAAAATTGTGGGATGCGGATTGCTGATAATCATTTTCTTTTTTGTAATTAAAATGTCAATGAGCGAATATCTGGATGGTATAGTTAACAAGGGAAAAAAGACAGTGTTTTTTATCAGTATAATAATAGCATTATATTATATTGGCACTTATTATTACCAGTCCGGGGAAGGCGTTTCTGTCAGAAGAATGTCCGGAATGGCTGTTCTGGAATTTCCGGCGATTTATCTGTCTGTTTTGTACTTTACTGGAAATGGAAAAAAAATGAAAAAGGATGAAAAAATCCGGCGGATTTTTGAAAAAGGGCAGCAGGTACTTCCGAAGTGCCTGGGGATAACAGCTGTTCTGTTACTTGTGATTTATTCTGCCAGTTATTCGATTTGGTTTGACGAGACTTTTACAATTGGTCTGATTCAGCATTCTTACAAAGAACTGATTTATCTGACAGGTCGTGATGTGCACCCTCCATTATATTATATTTTGCTGAAAGGATTTACGGAAAGCATCCAATTTGTTCTGCCGCAGGTTCCTACCATTTATCTTGCGCGTTTATTTTCTGGTATTCCATACGCTTTTTTATTGATTTTTTTACTTTCTATGCGAAAAACAATAGAGGATAGACTGATTTCTGATATAATGCTATTAGCGTTGTGCATGCCGAATTTTATGGATTATGGTATCGAAGTAAGAATGTACAGTCTGGCTCTGGTACTGATCTTTTTTGCATATATGACTGGATATCGGATTTATTATGGATATGTGCAGGGATGGAAGCAATGGATTATACTGGCGATTGTTAGTTTATTATCCATATATACGCATTATTATTGTGGAATCTGCGTTATTGCGATCTATGCATTTCTTTTCTTCAAAAAGCTCAAGACAGGAGAACTGATCAGATGCCTGATTTCCGGAAGTATTTTGGTCATAGGATATCTTCCGTGGTTGAGTATTTTGTTTACAACCCTGACGTCTGTTTCTGAAAGAACATGGCCTGAGGCAGTATCTTTTAAAACAATATTTGAAAGCGTCTGGTTTTTGGTTGGATACTATGGAACTATTATTATAGTATTTCCTACGGTTCTCTGGGGAATTGCTGCATTTCGAAAATCAAAGAAAGATAATGCTTATGTTTTGATGGGGGTACTGCTTCCATTTCTGTTGATGGGTCTAGGAGAACTGGTATCCGCTTTATATACACCGGTATGGCAGAAGCGGTATATGGTTATTGCTGCAGGTTGTATGTGGTTTGCAGTGGCGCAATATGTGAAAGAACTTAAATCCCAGGGATATCAGATCCGTATAATTTCTTTTATGGCTGTAGTAGGATTGATCGATTTGTTTGTTTTTGCTCGGCATGAACAGGTGGATAAAACAGCTGCAGCGGCAGTAGTAAAAGAAATTTTGATAGAAAATCCTGATACGACGATTTTAACATATGATACAGAGATTGCATATTCTGTTTCAACTGCTATGAACCGAAAATGTATTCTGGGTGCTCAAATTGGTCCTTATCTGGAAACTATTTATTCGAAAAATTTAGAAGTTCATTCAGAAGTGTCGGAAGAAATGTTACAGAAGATGAAGCCAGTATTGATCCTGATGAAGGATACTGAGGACATACAGGAAGACTCAGATATTAAAGTAATAAATGGAGTTGCTTTTAAAAAGCTAAGATAGATGTTTAGGGAGGACTGGAAAAGATGAAACTTGTAGTAGCAGGAACCGGATATGTAGGTCTGGTAGCAGGTGTTTGTTTTGCAGAAAAAGGGCATGATGTTACCTGTGTCGATGTGGATGAAAATAAAGTAAAGTTGATGGAATCCGGAGTATCTCCGATTTACGAAGATGGTCTGGAGGAGTTAATGAAGCGGAATAATGCAGCAGGAAGATTGCATTATACGACCGATTATAAAAGTGCCTATAAAGATCCGGACGCGATTTTTATCGGAGTAGGTACCCCGGAGCAGCCGGATGGTTCCGCTAATTTAAGCTATATTGCAACCGTTTGCCGTCAGATTGCTGAAAATGTGGAAAAAGATTGTCTTGTCGTGGTAAAATCAACTGTTCCGGTTGGGACGAATGATCATGTAGAGCAGTTTATCAAGGATTTTCTGGTAAGAAAAGAGCTTCATATCGAAGTAGCATCGAATCCGGAATTTTTGGCGCAGGGCTCTGCAGTACATGATACGCTGCATGCGGCAAGAATTATCATTGGCACAGAAAGTGAAGAGGCAGAAAAACTGCTTCGGGAAATTTATGAACCGTTTCAGTTGCCGATTGTTGCGATGAACAGACGGTCTGCTGAAATGACAAAATATGCCTGTAATGACTTCCTTGCATTAAAAATCTCTTACATGAATGATATTGCAAATTTGTGTGAAAAGATTGGAGCAAATATAGAAGATGTTGCTAAGGGAATGAGCTATGACGCGAGAATTGGAGCAAATTTTCTAAAAGCAGGAATCGGATATGGTGGAAGTTGTTTCCCGAAAGATACAAAGGCATTGAAATTCCAAGCACATAAAGTCGGATATCGGCTGCGTACCGTAGAGGCTGCCGTAGATGTCAATGCAGATCAGAAGACAGCGCTTTTTTATAAGGCGAGTAACCGGATGATCAGTTTTGAACACTTAAAGGTTGCAGTTTTGGGACTGGCATTTAAGCCTGGAACAGATGATCTGAGAGAAGCACCATCGATTGATAATATCGCCCTTCTTTTAAAGAATGGTGCAGACATCGTTGCATACGATCCGGTAGCAATGAACAATTTCAAAAAGAAGTTTCCAGAGGGTGTGGTTGAGAAAGGAACTATTTCCTATACGAATCAGATTGAAGAAGCATTAAAGGATGCAAATATTTGCTTTATCTTTACAGAATGGAAGGAAATCCGAAAGGTTAAACCGGAAACGTTTAAGCAGCTGATGAGAACACCGCTTGCTTATGATGGAAGAAATATTTTTGATCCGGAAAAGATGAAAGCTGCAGGAGTTGAATATTATAGCATTGGAAGATAAGACCTGAACATGTACTAGGGGAGATGTGCGTTGAAGATGAAAATAGAGAAAATAGTTGGTTGGAAAGCAATAGTAGTGCTTTTGGAAGCCATTGTAATTTTGTATAGTGTTTTAATTTTTTTTCAGACCAAATCAAACCTATTATTTTGAAGGTTCTTCTTTAATCAGCAAATGTGGCATATTTGTGGAAGATTTTATGGATTTGTATGGTGATGGTTATTATTTGGATAGCAATCTTCATGCAGATGCAGAAGATCTTTCAGAAGGTCAGAATGAACTCGATTTCATGACCGTTGAATCACCGGAAGTTGATTTGAAAAGAGGCAGTTATAAGGTTACAATCGATTATCTGGTGGGAGATGGAGAAGAGACTTATACGGCTTCGTCTGATTATAATACATGGCCGGTGATTATACAGCGTACCAATGTAAAATTACCTGAGGATCAGACTGAAGTTACTTATGAACTGCGTTCATCAATAGGGGTAACAGGATATAAGGTTACGGCAAATTTTAAGGACGCCATTTTTTTGTTTGTTCATAGTATAAAAATCGAAGAAACAAATGACTGGAAGAATGTAAATTTAGGAATTGTATTATTTGTTATACTGCTATTGAATCTGGGGTATGTCTTTTATAAGCGAGTCCCGGAAGAGGAAAAAAGGTCATTTCGAATTTATCTTGGAATATTCGGAGTTTTGCTTTTCTTTTCCAGCTTGCCTGTTTTTTCAGTTTATTTAAAAGATGGACATGATCTTTTATTTCATCTAAATCGAATAGAAGGGATCAAAAACGCCCTTTTAGATGGACAATTTCCTGTTAGACTCCCATATTCCTGGATGAATGGATATGGTTATGCTGTTTCTATATTTTATGGGGATAGTTTGTTATATTTTCCAGCTGTTTTGAGAATTTTAGGGTTCACGGTTCAGGGTGCTTATAAAGCATATGTGTTGACGATAAATTTTGCAACAATTGCTGTATCCTATTGGTGCTTTTATAAGATTATCAGGAATAGGAAAATAGCGCTTGCCGGATGTGTGGTGTATGTTCTGGCGCCATATCGACTGCTTTGTATATATCTCAGAGGAGCAGTGGGCGAATATACAGCGATGTTATTTCTGCCGTTGGTACTTTATGGATTGTATGTCATCTATGCGGAGAATGACAAGAGAGCAAAATGGCTTCCTTTGGCGATAGGATTTGCTGGATTAGTACAATGTCATATTATTTCAACGTTGCTTACAGCTTTGTTTGCAGCACTGTTTTGTTTTGCGAATTTGAAGAAAACAGTTCGATGGAAAAATTTTAAACAATTACTAATTGCAGTGTGTGCAGTGGTAGTGGCAGATTTCTGGTTTATTGTTCCGTTTTTGGATTATTTTCAATTTGAATATCGAAGTACAGAATTAAATTTATTGGGAAAGATGAATGCGCATGGAACATTTCTCAGCCAGTTGTTTGCACTTTTCCCAAGAGGTACGGGAGATGCGTATACAATAGATGGTGGCATTGGTCAGACTGGTGAAATGTCATATCCGCTCGGGGCTGCGTTTGGGATGGTGGCAGTGTGCTATTTCCTTTACCTTTTAGGAAGAGAGAAAGATAAAAAACGAGAGCCGGATAAGCTTATAAAACTGGGGAATTATGCGTTGGTCGGAGGAATCCTTGCGACAATTATGACCTGTGTATGGTTTCCGTGGGATTTTATTCAGCAGGCATTTGATGGAAAACTGGCGCTGATCGTACAGAATATACAGTTCCCGTGGAGAATATTAGGGATAGCCTCTTTGTTATTTTCAACTGCATTCATCTGCTTGCTGGGAAGTTTGAAAAGTACAGGATATCGGAAAGAAGCAGTAGTATTAACAGGATTGGTTGTTGTATTAACATCCATATCCGCATGTTATTTTTATAGTGATAATGAAGATCGAAGGGAGCCGCTCTACATACAGAGTGAAACAGACATACATTCAGAAGTAGGAGAGGGAATAGAATATTTGCTCAAGGGAACAGATATTGGAAGCTGGCTAAATGATGAAGTAATAATGGATGAGCCTATAGAAAATTTCGCTTATGAAAAAGTAAAGGGAAGTAGTTTTATCACATATAAAAACAGTACAGATTCGGAAGTGTATGCAGATATTCCGGTATTTTGTTACAAAGGATATCAGGCAAAAGATATTGATACAGGTGAAACAATAGAAATTATGTCAGGCGAACAAAATAGAATCAGGGTAGTTATTCCTTCAGGATATGAAGGAACGATAAAAGTTCGTTTCCAGGAACCCTTGTATTGGAGAATCAGTGAAGTAGTATCGATAATTGGTATATTAGGTGGAATTTATATTCTACTGAAAACAAAAAGAAATGTGGAATAATATTCTACAATAAAAATGGGAGAACGTGAGTTGAAAACAAAAGTAAAAATAGAGAAGAAGCTATCATGGAAATTCGTTGTGGTGCTTTTGGAAGCAATTGTAATTTTATATAGTGTTTTGATTTTTATCAGACCAAATCAAACCTATTATTTTGAAGGTTCTTCTTTAATCAGCAAATGTGGCATATTTGTGGAAGATTTTATGGATTTGTATGGTGATGGTTTTTATCTTGACAGCAGTCTTCATGCAGATGCAGAAGATCTTTCAGAGGATCAGAATGAACTCGATTTGATGACAGTGGAATCTCCGGCAGTCGACCTGAAAAGAGGCAGCTATAAGGTCACGATTAACTATCTGGTTGGAGACGGAGAGGAAACGTACACTGCTTCGGCTGATTATAATACATGGCCTGTAATCACTGAGCGGACCGGTGTAAAATTTGCAGAGGATCAAACCGAAGTTACTTATGAATTACGATCATCAATAGGAATAAAAGGGTATAAAGTCACAGCTAATTTTGAAGATGCTATTTTCTTATTTGTACATAGTATAAAAATTGAAGAGACAAATGACTGGAAAAATGTTAATCTGATTCTGGTATTATTGGTCATTTTTTTATTGGATTTTATCTATCTTTATTATAATCGGGTACCGGAACAGAAAAAGCGTTCTTTTAGAATCTGGATCAGCGCATTTGGAATTTTAATTTTGTTTTCCTCGATGCCGTTGCTTTCCATTTATCAAAAAGCGGGACATGATCTTCTGTTTCACTTGTATCGCATAGAGGGAATTAAAAATGCCCTTTTAGATGGGCAATTTCCGGTCAGAGTTCCGTATTCATGGCTAAACGGATATGGATATGCAGTGTCCATTTTTTATGGGGATAGTTTCTTATATTTTCCGGCGGTTTTGAGAATTATAGGTTTTACTGTCCAGGGAGCATATAAAGCATATGTGCTGGTTATTAATATTGCGACAATTCTGGTATCGTATTATTGCTTTGATAAGATTATAAAAGACCGGAAGATTGCATTTGCAGGCTGTACAGTTTATTCATTGGCACCGTATCGGTTGCTCTGTACGTATCTTAGATGTTCGGTTGGTGAGTACACTGCAATGCTGTTTTTGCCACTGGTTTTATATGGTTTATACAGGATATATGAAGAAACTGATAAAAAAGTGAAGTGGCTTCCACTGGCGATTGGCTTTTCGGGGTTGATTCAGTGCCATGTCATTTCCACTTTGCTGGCGACGATTTTCACAGCACTATTTTGTCTGGCACGTTTGAAAGAAACATTTCAATGGAAGAATTTTAAGCAGTTATTGATTGCTGTATTTGCAGTGATAATAATTGATTTCTGGTTTTTGGTTCCTTTTTTGGATTACTTTAGATTTGATTATTATAGTACGGAATTAACAGCGCTTGGAAATACAAATGCGCAGGGAACATATCCGGTTAAGCTGTTTACTTTATTTCCGCGCGGAGCCGGGGATGCGTATTCCGTAGCAAAGGGTGTTGGGGTGACAGGAGAGATGTCCTATCCTCTTGGTGCAGCTTTTGGCGTAGTTGGAGTATGCTATTTATTTTATCTGCTCAGTCGAAAAGACATAAAGAAAAAAGATAAAATAATTAAAATAGGGAACTGCGCTCTGATTGGTGGATGTATTGCGACCTTTATGGCATGCGTCTGGTTCCCTTGGGATTTTATTCAGGAAATGTTCAATGGAAAATTTGCGATGATAGTGCAAAATATCCAGTTTCCCTGGAGAATGCTGGGAATAGCAACCCTTCTGTTTAGCGTTGTATTCATGTGCTTAATAGTTAAGTTAAGAGAGTCTGATGATAAGAAAATAGCCAGAGTGTTTGGGCTTTCTGTCATAGCCTTGATTTTTATTTCAGCAAGTTATTTTTACAGCGATAATGAAGAAAGAAGATGGTCGCTCTATTTACAGGAAGAGGCTGATATCGAAAAATCGGATTCCAATGTAAATGCGGTGATGGGAGGAGAATATTTACTGAAGGGAACGGACCGAGATTGCTGGCTGGATACGGAGGTGTGGTCGGAAGGAAAACTGAGCACATTGGATTACCGGAGAGAAGGCGGAAGCAGTTTTGTTACCTGTCAGAATGGTGGAGAGGCAGAAACATATGTTGACATTCCGGTATTTTGCTATAAAGGCTATAGAGCGAAAGATGTTCAGACGAAAGAAGACTTTTTGATTGTGTCGGGAGAGCAGAACAGAATCCGGGTAATTATTCCTGCAGGATATAATGGAACGATCAAAATAAGATTCCGTGAACCGTGGTACTGGAGGGTTAGTGAACTGATATCTGTTATCGGAGTTATTATGATTTTTATCTGTTTCAAAAAGAACAGAGATACCAGAAAGAGGGAAGCTGTATCAAATGTATAAGGTAACTCAAATAATTCATGAATTAAAATGTAAAATATCCAGAAAGCAGATCAACATTTTGATCAGCGTGATCAGTACTGTTATTGTCATGAAATGGCTGAATGGATTTTTACAGATAAACAGGCTAAGTCATAGTATTTGGAGTGTTTTTGCAGCAGTTTCTGTTTATTTCATTCTTCAACACTATGATTGTGAACTCTTCATAAAAGTTACACTAAAACCATTCTGACCACATGATTATAGCT
>ERZ827452.1589-NODE-1589-length-20785-cov-6.794211_pt1 | contig 20785 bp, 23 predicted proteins | sample MGYA00519866_ERZ827452 | MGnify/ENA primary metagenome ERZ827452 (study PRJEB31778, sample SAMEA3449307) | human gut metagenome | biome: human gut; feature: human-associated habitat; material: faeces | place: United Kingdom | collected 2010/2012 ... | reverse complement strand
GAAAGCATAACTACCCAAACTATTAGGTCCTCTCATATCTATAGTTAGACACTTTTTTGAAAAACCCCCTAAAAAAACTAAAAATTTAGAAAAAATTTAAAATTTTCATAAGAATATGATATTATAAAGCTAAAAAAGGAGTGTTTATGACAAAACATAACATAAAAAAATGTGAAATAATATATAATCCGGTCTCTACCGGGTTCAAAGAAAATGACATTAACCTAATTGCAAAAACAATGAAGGAAAATAACATAATACCCAACTTCAAAAAAAGTATGTATGAAGGCCATTTAATAGAGCTAGTTAAAGAATCTGATGATAATGATACATTAGTTATTACATTAGGTGGAGATGGTACCGTTGGTGAAGCTTATAAAGCATATAACAGAATAGAACAAAAAGGACTATACGCACACGTTCCAACCGGAACAACCAACGATATGGCAAAAAACTTTGACGTAAGATATAAAGACGCTGATAAAATAGTAAAAGATATACTAAATGGAGACGTAGAGCTTTTTGACTCGTATAAAATGAACGATGAAATAGTCTCTTACACTTCCGTTTTTGGTTATTTGGCACAAGTGCCTTATGTTACTAATAAAAATATGAAAAAACGCCTAGGACACGTAGGATATGTATTAAGTGCTTTTCCATATATTATAAAAAGTCCAGAACATTATCTTATAGAATACGAAACAGATAATATTATTGGACAAACGAATTGCATATTAGGTGCCATAACTAATTCTAAAGGTTTCGCTGGAATAGATTTATATAAAAATGCTTCTTTAAATGACGAAAAATTAGAATTATTACTTGTTAGAAATGCTAATTCAAAACTAATTGCTAGTTTAATAAGTGATTATATATCAAACACAATTGATTTAAATAAATATAAAGATTATTATAATAAAATATCAAAAATTATAGATAAAAATAATATGAGAGTTGATGTACACCCGGATCAGTTTTGTGTACTTAATAGTACTAATAAGGAAACAATTAATAATTCGATTGAAATTCTTAAATATCATATAAATATATTAGAAGCATTAAATATAAAAAATCCAGTAATAGTTTTACATACTGGAAGCAGCGTATTTGGTAAAGAAAAATCAATCACAAGATTTGTAAATAATTTTAATAAATTACCAGATAATATTAAAAATTCTATAGTAATAGAAAATGATGATAAAATATATAATGCAAAAGATGTACTTAGTTTATGTAAAAAAATAAATAGACCTATGGTTTTAGATTACCACCATCATATGTGTAATCCATGTGATAATATCGATGAAATATTAGAGGAAATATTTGATACATGGAAAGATATTAGACCAAAGGTTCATTTTTCATCTCCTAAAAATAAAACAAAAAGAGATTTTAGATCTCACCATGATTATATTAATAGTGATGATTTTATTAAGTTTATAGAAAAGATAAAAAAGTATAATGTTGATATTGATGTTATGATTGAGGCAAAAGCAAAAGATGATGCGTTATTTAGATTAGTAAGAGAACTTAAATATAAAACGAGTTATAAATTTATAGATGAAACATCTTTTAATGTTTAGTTAAAAAAAGTTAAATAATTTAACATATAATGAAAATATGTTAAAAAAATCAAAAAAATTTAACATTATTAATTTATAATTTAATAAAATTTTAATACAAGTTTAAAAATGTTCTATTATATATAAATGCAGGAGACTTCATAAAATAAAAAAACATTTGATTACTAAAATCAGATGTTTTTTCTTATAAAAGAATCAATAAAATAGTTACAAGTATAATTAATATAATATTATTTATTTAGAAATTAGTTATAATTTTTACATAATAGATAATAAAATGTAGTTTACAAATAATATTATGATATACTATATGTATTGGCAAAGAAGGTGAATTATATGAATAACAATTCTAATCAAAAAATTTTAAGACCAATGATGAAAGTTTCAGAAATGGTGCCTTATTTGAAAAATAAAAATATTAAATTTAATTTATTATCGGAGGAAGAAGCAGAAAAATATTTAAAAGAAAATAATAACTATTATAATGTAACAGCTTATAAAAATAATTTTCCAATATATCAATGTGGTGAATTAACTGGCAAATATATTGACTTAGATTTTGCATATTTAAAGGATTTATCAATTATTGATTATAGAACTAGAATAGTATTATTTAAAATGATTATAGATATAGAACATTATCTTAAAATTAGAATATTAAATAAAATAGAAGAATTAAACGATGAAGATGGGTATAATATTGTAAATTTATATTTAGAACAAGATTATAATGATGAAAAATATCCGAAAAGGATACATGATAGTATTAGAAAAAAAGTAACTAATGAGTATTACAAAAAAATATTTTCTAAGTATGATATAGATGGTGATACTAAAATTGAAAATATTCCAATATGGGAATTTTTAGAGATTATAACATTTGGTGAATTAATAAATTTTTTTGTATTTTTTACACAAAAATACAATTTAGATGATAAAAAATATATATTTATTTTAAGGGAGATTAATAAACTTAGAAATGCCGTAGCTCATAATTCATGTGTGTTATCAGAACTTGATAAAAAAGATAATCATCATAGTGCAGACACGTTAGTTATTAATTATTTAAAAAAATGTGGAATAGGAAAAGAAAATAGAATGAATAAATTACGAAACTCAAGAATAAGACAAATAACCTATACTTTATATATGTTTAATGAAATAGTAAGTAGTATTGGTGTTAAAAATAATGTAAAACACGAAGTAAGTAAATTATTTTATGGTAGAATAATTCTTAATAGAAAATACTATAATAATAATGAACTATTGAAATCAATATATGAATATTTCGATAAAATTATTGAAAAAAATTATAAAGAAATATTGGAACAATAGTTTGACATAGATAAAAATTTATGTTATATTATCTATGCAAGGAAAAAGTGGGTAACCATTTTTGTAAGGGGTCTATTTTCGGATAGAGCCCTATTTTTCTGCCTAAAATTTAGTACTATACAATTATTATGATAAATTAAATTCAAAAAAAGAATCTTTGTCGATTCTTTTATTCAATCTCATTAAATTTATTTAAAAGTGTATTATATTCTTCATTAATTTTATTTGTTTCAGCTTTTTCAAGTGTATAAAATCCTTTTCTAAAACTAAGTTCAAAAAGGTTTCTTTGAGCTTCTTTAATTTGTTTAAACATTTCATATATTTCATTAAATAATGTTTCATTACTTGCTTCATTTAAAGCATATGTAAAATTAACACTCATATTTTTTTCTGTTTCAAGAATATCATTTAAATAATTTTCATCATTCATTTCTATAGAACTATCAAGTTCTATTTTTGGATTTTGTATTTTATTATTCATTTTCTCCTCCATTTAATATATTTAATAAGCTATTACAAATTTGTTTGTGCATATCAAATATATTTAATAATTCTTCCTTTATTTCATTATCAGTAACATTATTACTATAGTTTAATGCTTTTTTAGCAGTAGTAAAGTTCCAATTAAACATATCACAAATATATGATAAATCCTTAGTTGATATTATATTAGGTACATTTTGCATTTATTATTCCTCCTCCATATATATTGTTAACAAATATTGATATTTTATTCTGTTTTGGTATATAATTATTTTAGGAGAAAAGTATGAAAAAAATATTAAGTGTATTAATTTTTATTACGTCTTTTTTAATTTTTAATTTGAATGTATTTGCGGATGATATAGAATTAAAATCTAAAAGTGCGATTTTATATAATATGACTGATGATAAAGTACTTTATGAAAAAAATGCAGATCAAGAAGTTTATATAGCAAGTTTAACAAAAATGATGACTGCATTAGTTGCGATTGAAAATATAAAAGACTTTAATCAAAAGGTAGTTGTAACAAGCGATATGTTAAAAGATGTTACATATGATTTGTCAGTCGCAGGATTTAATGTAGGGAATATTCTTACATATGATGAAATACTTTATGGAATAATATTAAAGTCAGGTGCGGATGCGACAGAAATTGCAGCTTATAGTATTAGTGGCTCAGAAAAAGAATTTGTAAAACTAATGAATCAAAAAGCGGAAGAAATAGGTATGAATAATTCTCATTTTTCAAATGTAATAGGAATTGAAGGAGATAATCATCATTCTACTGCAAGGGATGTTATGAAATTAGTTAAGTATGCATTACAAAATAAAAAATTTAAAGAGGTATTTGGGACAAAAACATATAAAAATATGAATGGACCACTTAAAAGAATAACAGATAGTAGTACATTTAATATGGATTATGTAAAAGGTGCCAAAACAGGATTTACAGATGATGCCGGACTTTGCCTTGCTACATATGCAAATAATGGTACAACAGAATTTATTTCAGTAACAATAGGTGCGCCATATAAAGAAAAAAATGAAAATATAGTTGATACAAAAAATTTATATGAATATTATTTTGGTAATTATGACTATGTAAAAATACTAGATAAAGGTGATACATTAGTTAATTTAAAAAGTGAATATGGCAAAGAATATAATATAAAATCTGATAGAAGTGTAAAAGAATATTTGAAAAAAACTGTTAGTAAAGATGATTTAAAATATGAATATAAAGGTAAAACAATAGTAGAAAAAGGTACAAAAAAAGGTGATAAAATAGGAACATTATATATAAGTTATAATGATGAAACATTAGATACAATAAATATAACATCACCAGAAGATATAAAATTTGATTTTAAATTTTTTGTAAAAGAGCATAAAGCACAGTTTGTACTTTTAACGCTTATAGTAACAATAGTTATTTTATTTATTAATTTAAGACGAATAAAAAAATAAAAATAGAAAAAAATAATACTAGGTGAATATTATGTATTATTTAAACTATTTTTTTATTTTTAGTATTTTTGGTCATTTACTTGAAACTACTATGTATAAAATATTTAATTGGAACTTAGAAAGTGGTTTTCTTTATGGGTATTGGACACCAGTATATGGATTAGGAGCCATTTTAATACTATTTTTATCTAACTATATATTTAAAAAATTAAAACTAAATAAATTCTTAGAAATAATAATATTCTTAATAATAATAGTTTTGACATTAACATTTATAGAATACGCAGGTGGGATACTACTAGAAGTTACTTTTGATAGGGTATTTTGGGATTATTCAGATCATAAATATCATTTTGGAAAATATGTTGCACTTGATATATCATTAATTTGGGGAATATGTTCTATCATTTTAATATATTTAGTTAAACCATGGATGGATAAGATAGTAAATAAAATTCCTAAATGGGTAACTTATCTTTTATGTATTTTATTTATTATAGATATAATTTGTACATATGCATTTAAATCAAAAATTTAATTTAATTCTTTTTTGTTTAGTTTCAATAAATCCTTCATTTTTTAAATTTTTAAGTTCTCTCATAAGTGCACTTCTATCAACACCAAGATAGTCAGCAAGTTCAGTATAATTTAATTTTAGATAGAAAACTTTTGATAAGTTTTCTTTTTCTTCTGCTCTAAAATATTCAAGTAATTTTTCTCTAATAGTTTTTTTTGTTAGTACATCGATTCTATTATTCATAACTACAACTTTTTTAGCAAGCAACTGAAGCATATTATTAATAACATCATTATGATATGGACAAGATTTTTTACATCTTTTAATAATATGATCATAATCAAATGTAGTAACAGTACAAGTACTTGTTGTAATAACGGATAATTCATCAGAGTATGAAGTAAATACTTCTCCAAAAATAGAACCTTTATCTAATTTCTCAAGTATAACTCTATTTCCATCATAATCACTTTTAACTAGGTTAGCAGTGCCATCAATAATAATACCGATTATATTTGTGTTAGCAAGGTTAGAAATTACAGTTGTGTCTTTTTTATATACAATAGTTTTTGCTTCAAAACATTTAAGCATCGACTTTACATTTTGTTCGTCAATTCCTTTAAATATGCTTATTTCGTTCATTTATAAGGCCTCCCAAAGGTTTAGAAAAAAACCAAAATAATTAATTTAATTATATTTCATTTTTGTTGCAAATGCAACACTATATTTTTAAAAAATTTGTTATAATGAGGGTGTAAAAAATAAATGACAGATTAGGAGATAAGTAGTATGAAAGTAATTAAAAGAGATGGAAAAATTGTTGATTATGATAGAGCTAAAATAAAAATAGCTATAGAAAAGGCTAATAAAGAAGTAGAGCCTAAAGAAAGAGCAACAGAAAAACAAATAGAAAATATAACAAAACATATTGAAGACTTAAAAAAGAAAAGAATGCTTGTTGAAGATATACAAGACGAAATAGAAAAGAAATTAATGGAATATAAGAAGTTTGCATTAGCAAAAGAATATATTGTTTATAGATATAATAGAGCTTTAATTAGAAAAGCAAATACAACTGATGAATCAATTTTAAGATTAATTAGAAACGAAAATAAAGAACTTGCTGAAGAAAACTCAAACAAAAATACAATGTATGCTTCAACACAAAGAGATTATATTGCTGGTGAAGTATCAAGGGATTTAACTAGAAGAATTTTACTTCCAGAAAAAATAAGTAAAGCACATGAAGAAGGTGTATTACATTTCCATGATATGGATTATTTTGTTCAACCAATATTTAACTGTTGTTTAATAAATATTGCTGATATGCTTGATAATGGTACAGTTATGAATGGTAAACTTATTGAAAGTCCTAAATCATTCCAAGTTGCTTGTACTGTTACAACTCAAATAATCGCAGCAGTTGCATCTAACCAATATGGTGGACAATCTGTTGATATGAGACACTTAGGTAAATACTTAAGAAAAAGTAAAGAGAAATTTATTAAGAAAATAACAGAAAAACATGGTAAAGAATTAAGTAAAGAACAAATCGAAGAACTTGCTATGGATAGATTAAAAGATGAATTAGCATCAGGAGTACAAACAATTCAATATCAAATAAATACATTAATGACTACTAATGGACAATCTCCTTTCGTAACATTATTCCTATGTCTAGATGAAAAAGATCCATATATTGAAGAAAATGCAATGATTATTGAAGAAATATTAAATCAAAGACTTGAAGGAATTAAAAACGAAAAAGGTGTTTATGTTACACCAGCATTCCCTAAACTAGTTTATGTACTTGATGAACATAACTGCTTAAAAGGTGGTAAATATGATTATTTAACAGAACTTGCATGTAAATGTTCTGCAAAAAGAATGTATCCTGATTATATTTCAGCTAAGAAAATGAGAGAAATATATGAAGGTAATGTATTTAGTCCTATGGGATGCAGAAGTTTCTTATCTCCTTGGAAAGATGAAAATGGAAACTATAAATGGGAAGGTAGATTTAATCAAGGTGTTGTATCAATAAACTTACCACAAATAGGTATTTTATCAGGACATGATGAAGAAAAATTCTTTAAATTACTTGATGAAAGACTAGAACTATGTAAAGAAGCATTAATGTGTAGACACCATGCACTTTTAGGAATTACATCAGATATTTCACCAGTACATTGGCAATATGGTGCAATCGCAAGATTAGAAAAAGGTGAAAAAATAGATAAATTACTAAAAGATGGATATTCAACATTATCACTAGGATATATTGGTGTTTATGAAACAACAATGTTAGTTAAAGGTGTATCTCATACAACAGAAGAAGGAGAAAAGTTCGCAGTTAAATTAATGAAATATTTAAGAAAAGCATGTGATACTTGGAAAAAAGAAACACATCTTGGATTTGCACTTTATGGAACACCAGCAGAAAGTTTATGCTATAGATTTGCAAGAATAGATAAAGAAAGATTTGGTAGTATTAAAGATGTAACAGATAAAGGATTCTATACAAATTCATATCATGTTGATGTTAGAGAAAAAATTGATGCATTTGAAAAATTAAAATTTGAAAGTCAATTTCAACCAATATCTTCAGGTGGATGCATTTCATATGTTGAAATTCCAAATATGGAAAAGAACTTAGATGCATTAAGAGAATTAATTAAATTTATTTATGAAAATATTCAATATGCAGAATTTAATACTAAATCAGATTATTGTCATGTATGTGGTTTTGATGGTGAAATAATTATAAATGATGATAATGAATGGGAATGTCCTAACTGTGGTAACAAAGATAAAACTAAGATGAATGTTACAAGAAGAACATGTGGATATTTAGGTGAAAATTTCTGGAATGTTGGAAAAACAAAAGAAATTAAAGCAAGGGTAACACATTTATAATGTATTATGCAGATATAAAAAAAGTCGATGTTGCAAATGGACCAGGCGTTAGAGTATCCTTATTTGTAAGTGGATGTACTCATAAATGTAAAGGATGCTTTAACGAAGAGGCTTGGGACTTTAAATATGGACATGAATATACACAAAAAGAAGAAGATAAAATAATTGAACTTTTAAAACCAGATTATATAGAAGGAATAACTATTTTAGGTGGTGAACCATTTGAATATGTTAATCAAAAAGGAATATTACCTCTTTTAAGAAGAATAAGAAAAGAATTACCAAATAAAACGATATGGTGTTTTTCAGGCTATACCTTTGATACTGATATATTAGAAAATATGTGTAATAAGTATAAAGAAACAAAGAAATTAATATCATATATAGATGTTTTAGTAGATGGTAAATTTGAAATAGATAAGAAAAATTTTAAACTTAAATTTAGAGGCTCATCAAATCAAAGAATAATAAATGTTAAAGAGAGTTTAAAAAATAATAAGGTTATACTTATGGATGAGTATATGTCTTATTAGTTTAATCTCTTTTTTTTTGATTTTTATTTACAATTTAATTTATTAATGTTAAAATGTATTTAGAATAAAAGGGAGCGAATAAAATGAATGAAACATTAAATAATATTATGAAATTTATTAATGATAATACCTATTTATTAATAGGAATATGTGTATTTTTAATACTTGTCTTAATTGGATATCTTATAGATAATAGTATCAAGTCTAAAAAGGTAAGAAAAGATGTTAAAAACGAAACAATGGTAAAAGAAGCACAAAGTAATAGTGCTGTAAATAATATTTCGATAGATAAAAAAGAAGATATTATGACAAAACCATTTGAAGAAAAAACAGAAGATTTGATTATTGATGATAATATTAATAAGATAGCTCAACCAGTAGAACCTGAAAAAGTAAATCCTACACCTAACGAAGTAAAAGATGAAATAACAGAGCCAATTAATTTTAATTTTGATTTAGATAGCATAAAAACAAAACAAGAAAATATTGAACCTAAAACTGAAGAATCCAAAATATTAGAGAATAATTTTGTAAACGATAATGGAGAAATAACTGGACCAATCAGTTTTGATCTAGATTCTAAAAATGAATCTATAAATAATGTAGAACAATCAGAAGTTTTAAGTAATGATACTCCAATAATAGGAATAAATGATTTAAATAGTGCAGATAAAGCTTCAGCAAATAATGAAGTTTCTATAGAAGAACCTAAAATAGACAATATTAATAATAAAGATGAGTTAACAGAACCAATTAATTTTAACTTTGATTTAAATAGTATAAATACTAAGCCAGAAGAAAAAGTTAATGATTTAAGTTCAAGTTTAGTAGAACCAGTACCTGTAACAGAACAGAAAGATCCAGATGCTGAAATAATGAAGAATACAGAAAATAATTCTTACAGTAATAGTAAGTCATTATTGGAAATATTATCTGATGTTGACAAATCAAAACCATCAACTAATGTTAAAATAGATAATAAAGAAGAAACAGAAAATATTTTCAGTAATAAACCAAATATTGAAGTAAATACAAATGTTCAAAAAGAAAAAGTAGAAATTGAACCAAAATTTTCATCAGATGATGAACTTGATAAAATTATGAAAAAATTATCTTCAATGAGTAATGATGAAGAAGACAATTATACAAATATTTTTTAAAAAGGTTAATACCTTTTTATTTTGTAATAGTGTAAAAGCAAAAAAAATATGATATAATTTTATAGTACTAAAGAAAATTTAGTTAAATAGGAAGTGAGTTATGAAAAAAATAAAAATATTTATATTCCTATGCCTAGTTCTTTTGCTTTCAGGTTGCTCAGTAGAATATGATCTTACATTAAATGATGATTTGACTGTAAGCGAAAAAGTAGTTGCAACAGAAAAAACAAAAAGAATGGAAGCACTTACTAAACAAAAAGGCAAGCAAGCGGTTAATTATTTATATGATATGTTTAAAAGAAATGGTGAAGATATTACACTTACATCAAGAGAAGATGACTATAATACCTATGCAACTGCAATAACATCTCATGAAGATATAAATGATTATGCATCAAAGTTTTCAAGTGATGTATTTGATAATGTAAATGTAACAAAAGATGGAAATATAATTACATTTAGCGCAGAGCAGAAAGAACTATTATCATCAGATACTAATTATTCGCTACTTTATGATGATATAACAGTTAATATTACTATTCCATTTGAAGTTACTAGTAATAATGCAGACAAAGTAAATGGTAATACGTATACATGGAATATTAAAAAAGATTCTGATTATAAAACTATAGAATTTTCATATAAAGAAGGAAACAAAAAAGATGAAATTAACATAAATGTTAACAATGAAACTTATAATATTCATTATGGAGTTATTATAGCAGTGGGACTTGTTATTATAATTAGTTCTATAGTGTTATTTGTATATATAAAGAATAAAAAGAACAATGTAGTTTAGGAGGATTATATGAATTTTGAAAATATTGTAACTATATTAAAAAAAATAATAGATATATGTTTGGTATGGGTTGTATTTTATTACATACTTAAAAATGTTAGAAAGAATGTTAAGTTTTCGCTTCTATTTAAAGGAATACTAGCAATAATAGTTATAAAACTTATAAGCGATTATTTTGGTCTTACAACAATAGGATTATTATTTGAATATGTTATATCATGGGGACCAATAGCAATTATAATTATATTTCAACCAGAAATTAGAAATGTACTTGAACAACTTGGTAAAACACATTTACTTGGTAGGCATAAAGTATTATCAGTATCAGAAAGAGAAAGATTAGTTTCTGAAATTGGTTTATCAGTTGATTATTTAAGAAAAAATAGAATAGGTGCTTTAATAGTTATAGAAAGAGATACATCATTATCTGAATATATTGAAAGAAGTAAAAAAATATATGCAGAAATATCAAATGAATTACTAGATGCAATATTCTTCCCAGACAATCCACTTCATGATGGTGGTGTAATAATACAAGGTGATAAAATATCATGTGCAGGAGCAGTATTCCCAACAACAGTTGATATGAAATTTAGTAAAAGACTAGGTACTCGTCATAGAGCTGCTATAGGTATATCAGAAGAATCTGACTGTTTAGCAATAATTGTTTCTGAAGAAACAGGTAGAGTATCACTTGCTGTAGGTGGTAAATTAAATTACAATCTATCAGTTGATGAATTAAAATTAATGATTTTAGATGAATTAATGCCAAAATCTGAAACATTTGTAGTAGAAAGTGATGAGGAGGATGACATAGATGAAATTAATTAAGAGATTTTTAAGATTTATAGATAAAAAAATAATAGTTCCAATAACAAAGTTTTTTGTGTCAATTGGAGAAAAATTAAAATTATCTGATAAACCTTTAGAGAAGGCTTTATCAAAGAAGAGTAGTATGATAATTTTATCATTAGTACTTGCAGTTATAGTATTTGTTATAATTGATAGACAAAATACTACATTACTGGAAAAAAATGCTGAAGTATTATATGATATACCACTTTCTGCAACTTATAATGATGAAGAATATGTTGTTGAAGGACTTCCTGAAACAGTTGATATAACATTAATTGGTACAAAGGCAAATCTTTATTTAGCAAAACAACTTCCAACACAAGATGTTACTGTTGATTTAAGTGATTTAAAACCAGGTGTTCATAAAGTAAATTTAAAATATAAACAATCAATAACATCTGTTGAATATAAACTAGATCCATCAGAAGTAACAGTTGTTGTTAGTTCAAAAAAATCTGAAACAAGAAGTGTAGAATCTGATATAGTAAATTTAAATAAATTAGATTCAAAACTTGCAATAAATAATACTAAACTTGATACAGATGATGTAATTATAAAAGGTACAGAAGAAAGTTTAGCAAAAGTATCAACAATAAAAGCATTAATAAATGTAAGTAATATGGTAGATCCAAAAGCAGGAACAAATACACTTAAAGATATACCTTTAATTGCTTATGATGAAAAAGGTGCAAAAGTTGACGTTGAAATGGTTCCATCTAAAGTAACTGCAACTATAGAAATAGAATCACCAAGTAAAACAGTACCTCTTGAAATAGAACCAACAGGAAATGTTATATTTGGTAAAGCAATAAAGAATATTACATCAAGTGTTCAAAAAGTTACAATATATGGTAGTTCAAAAGTTCTTGATAATACAAATAGTATAAAAGTTAAAATAGATGTTAATAACTTAAAATCTAATAAAGATTATACAGTTACAATAAAGAAACCAGCAGGTATTAGAGAAATATCAGAAAAAGTAGTAACTGCTAAGGTAGAACTTGATGATGAAGTTACAACAGAATTATCTGGTGTAAAACTTGGAGTTGTAAATTTAGGATCTAATTATACTGCACAAGCAACAAGTGAAAATGCAACAGAAGTAACAGTTATATTAAAAGGTGTTGAATCAATAATTAAAAATATAACTCCATCTGATGTAGAAGCATATGTAGATCTTGAAGGACTTGGTGCTGGAGACCATGAAGTTGAAATAAAAGTTAAAGGAACTGATCCAAAAGTTAAATATTCATCAAAAGTAACTAAAACTATAATAAAAATCGCTGAAAAATAGCGATTTTTTTCTTTTATTTATTGACTTTATAAACAAAGTCTAGTACAATTTTAATTGGTACATTTATAAAAACCCCACATATAGATTGACTGTGGGAGGTTAATCTATGAGAGAAAGGGAAGAAATTTATGAAAACATTTATGGCAAAACCAGCCGAAATCAAACGTGATTGGTATGTTATTGATGCAACAGGTATCAGTTTAGGTAGAGTTGCAACAAAAGCTGCTAATGTATTACGTGGAAAACACAAAGCAATATATACACCTAATGTTGATTGTGGAGATTATGTAATAGTAATCAATGCTGATAAGGTTAAACTTACAGGAAATAAACTTGATCAAAAAATGTATTATAATCACAGTGGATATACTGGTGGATTAAGAGAAAGAACAGCTAAAGTAATGCTTGAACAATATCCTGAAGAAATGATGGAAAGAGCTATTAAGGGAATGCTTCCTCATAATAGACTTGGTCGTAAAATGGGTAAAAAATTATTTGTTTATAGAGGAAACGAACATAAACATATTGCTCAACAACCAAAAGAAATGAAAGTAGACTAAGGAGGAAAATTATGGCAAATAAAATTTATTATGGTACAGGTCATCGTAAATCTTCAATAGCAAAGGTTAGAATGACATCTGGTAAAGGAAATATCACTATTAATGGTAGAGATGTTAATGAATATTTACCATTTCCAACATTAGTTATGGATTTAAAACAACCACTAGAAGCAACTAATACATTAGATAAATTTGATATCAATGTAGAAGTAAAAGGTGGAGGATTCTCAGGACAAACTGGAGCAATCCGTTTAGGAATTACAAGAGCATTATTAGAATATGATAAAAATACAGATCCATCAAGCGAAACTTCATTTAGAAGAATATTAAAAGCTAAAGGATTTATTACAAGAGATTCAAGAATTAAAGAACGTAAGAAACCAGGTCTTAAGAAAGCACGTAAGGCACCACAATTCAGTAAACGTTAATATTGCAAAAAAAGAGCACATATATATGTGTTCTTTTTATTATATTTCAGTATAATAACTAAAAATTACTCAGTCAATTTATCTTTAGTAATATAACCAATAACAACTCCATTAGATACAAAGTATAATTTGTCATTAAAAGAAAGATTATGACCAATAAGGTAATTTTTACATTCAGAAATTATAGTATTTTCTTTCTTTCTTCTTGTATTAATGTCACTAGCAAATTCATATTTATTATCTAAAAATAAATAAATATAATTTTTATTTAAAACTCTAAATCCATTAAACATATTATCACCATTAATATGTTGTGGATAACTTTAAATTTTATACATTAATATTCAAAATATCTATTTTTTCCTTTATCATTACATTCTTTTCCACTGGTTAAAGATAAATTTAAGAATACATCATTTAATATTTTTATATCTTTATTTTCAAATAGTACTTCATTAACTTTATTAATCATATAAACTGCATTATCCACAGCATTATTATATAAATCAATAAATGATTCAGTATAAACTTCATTATTATATCTAGGATGACACCACTCATTATTACATAAATTTAAGTAATAATCATTCTTATCCAATTTGTAAGAATAAGTAATAGGATAAAAATCTTTAATACTTCTTGGATGAAGCTTATCAATAAATCTATATAATTTATTCTTTATTCCATGAGGATCATATCTTAAAAAATGATAGGAATGTTTCATAAAAAATAAACCTTGTTTATAATATGTGGATAACTTTTTAAAACCATATGTTTTATCAAAAGTATAGTCAATTACTGTGGATAAGTCTTTAGAAATTTTATTATTATTAAAACAAAATTTGTGTATTTTAAATTTATTAGGTTTCATATTTTCATGATAATTAATCATATATGCATCAATATAACTTTCAATATCACTATGTTTTGAATTATATTTATATGTATCTTTTTTCTTTTTATTAAATATACCCGCTTTATGTATTACATAAGGATGAACTTTTGTATCCAGTGCATAATGCATTATATAACCGTATAAAAAAGTAAGTACATCATTATTATTTTCTAAATTATTTTCTTTTATATAAGACACCATATTTATAAAAAAATCTCTAGTATTATGTTTATGAACATAGTTACCTATTTTTTTTACCTTTTTAAAGTTTTTATAATTAATAGAAAAAAATAATATATCTGGTCCTTGTGAATAAGTTTTTAAGTTTTCTTTATAATTTTTTAGTCTTTCCTTTAGTTTATCATCAAATTTATTATATACATCTAATGCAAAATATGCATGAGTTATTGTTCCTGCCATACTATCACCATAAATATTATAACAAAAAGTAAATATACTTTATACATATTTTAACTTTTTTTATCTAAATCATTTAAAAAAATACTAATTTCTGATAAAATAGAATAAGTGATTAATAGTTAAGGATGTGTTTTAAATGGGAAAGATTATATCATTAGTAAATCAAAAGGGTGGCGTAGGTAAAACAACAACAAGTATAAATTTAGCAGCATCTTTAGGTATATTAGGTAAAAAGACTTTATTAGTTGATTTAGATCCACAAGGTAATGCAACAACTGGTGTTGGTATTGAAAAAGGTGATTTAAAGGTAAGTCTTTATGATGCATTAATTGGTGCGGTTGAACCTAGTAAATCTGTTAAGAAAACTAAGTTTAAAAATCTTGATTTAATTCCATCTTCGATGAAACTTGCTGGTATCGAAATAGAATTTGTTGATAAACAGCATTCTGATCCAACATTTTCAAAAGGATCACAATTAAAAAGAGTATTATATGAAATAAGAGATAATTATGATTATATATTAATTGATTGTCCACCATCACTTGGTGTACTAACAGTTAATGCTTTGACAGCATCAGATTCAGTATTAATTCCAGTACAATGCGAATATTTTGCACTAGAAGGAATAATGCAACTTTTAAATACTATAACTCAAGCAAGAAAGAATTTAAATCCAAAACTAGAAATAGAGGGTGTTGTTTTAACAATGCTTGATTCAAGAACAAATTTAGGACTTGAAGTTGTTGAAAATGTAAGAGGATTCTTTAGAGAAAGAGTTTATGATACAATAATACCAAGACTTATAAGATTAACAGAGGCACCAAGTCATGGTAAACCAATCGCAAATTATGATCCTACAAGTAGAGGAACAGAAGCATATATAAATTTGGCAAAGGAGGTTATTGCTAGAAATGAATGATAAGAGAAAAGCGTTAGGAAGAGGTTTAGAACAATTATTTAATGATGAAGGTTTAAACTTTGATACAATAGAAAATTCAATTATAGAAGAAGCAAAAACAAATGATCAAATAGTAGAAATAGATTTAAGCGAGTTAAGAGCAAATCCATATCAACCTAGAAAAAACTTTGATGAAGAAGCACTAAATGAACTAGCATCATCAATCAAAGAACATGGTGTATTTCAACCTATTATCGTAAAAAAGAGTATAAAAGGTTATGAAATAATAGCAGGTGAAAGAAGATTTAGAGCATCTAAATTAGCAGGAATGCAAACTATACCTGCGATAGTAAAAGATTTTTCAGATGAAGAAATGATGCAGATTGCATTACTTGAGAACTTACAAAGAGAAAATTTAACTTCAATAGAAGAAGCAAAAGCATATAAATCAATAATAGAATCTATGAATATTACTCAAGATGAACTTGCTAAAAAGGTTGGAAAAAGTAGAAGTCACGTAACAAATATACTTGGTTTATTAAAACTACCAGCTTCAGTACAAGATATGGTTTTATATAATAAATTATCAATGGGACATGCTAGAGTACTTAGTAAATTAGATGATCCAAAAACTATAGAAGATTTAGCACAAAGAGTAATTACTGAAGACTTAAGTGTTAGAAAATTAGAAAGTTTAGTATATGATAATGAAGAAAAAGAAGTAAAGACTAAAAAAAGTTCAAACAATGAATACAAATATATGGAAAATTTCTTAAAAGAAAAACTTGGAACAAATGTAAAAATAAATAATAATAAAATATCAATTAAATTTTCAAATGTACAAGATTTAAATAGAATTTTAGAAATAATGAATATTGATATTAATGAATAATAGGAGGCAAATATGACTATATTTGGAATAGAAATATCTGATAAGATATATTTACCTATTTTTATTGTATTAGGTGCTTATGTACTTGATATGATTATTAATAAAATATTAAGTTTAAGAATAGTTATTAATAAAAATTTAACTAAACATGAACAAAGAAGTAGAGAAACAGTACTTATGATGTGTAAAAACATTATTAAAGTATTAATTGCAATTGTTGCAATATTGTATATACTTCAGGTATATGGTGTAAATACTAGTGCGTTAGTTGCAGGAGTAGGGGCATTCAGTTTAGTTATTGGTCTTGCTTTTCAAGATGTATTAAAAGACTTACTTGTAGGAGCAACTATAATACTTGAAAGTCAATTTGCAATAGGTGAAATAGTTGAAATAAATGGTTTTAAGGGTGAAGTTATATCACTAACTCTTAAAACAACTAGATTAAAGTCATATAAGGGCGAAGTAAAAATAATTGCTAATAGAAATATTGGTGAAATAACTAACTATAGTTTAGATAATGTTCTTGTTAGAGTAATTGCGTCTGTTTCATATGAATCAGATAATAAAAAGGTAGAAAAAGTATTAAATGAATTAATAGAAAAATTAAATACAAGCATACCTGAACTTAAAAGTAAGATAACTATTGAAGGAATCGATTCATTATCAGATTCATCGGTAGATTATTTACTTACAGCAAAATCATCTGTTAAAAATGAATTTGTAGTAAAGAGAAAATTATTAAAAGAAATAAAAAATGCATTTGATCAAAATGGTATTGAAATACCATATCCACAAGTAGAGGTGCACAATGAAAAATGAGTATAATGTAGGAACAAAAGTAATAATGAAAAAAGGTCATCCTTGTGGAACTAACCTTTGGGAAATCACTAGAGTTGGCGTTGATATAAAATTAAAATGTATAAATTGTGGAAGAATGATAATGATGCCTAGATATGAATTTAATAAAAAGATTAAAAAAATAGTGGAGGATTAGTATGGATAAAGAAAATAAAAAGGGTGAGTTACATCCAGTTTGGTTTTTTGTTATATTATCTGTTATAACAATAGTACTAAGTGCGATTTTATCTTTCTTTGGTTTCCAAGGAACTCAAACGGATGTGTCACTTGGTTCATCATCGACATCCATTTTAACTGTGGAATCATTACTTAGTGGTAGCGGTATAAAATTTATAGTATCAGAAAGTATAAATAACTTTCTTAAATTTACACCTCTTGGGACAATAATTATTGGTCTTGCAGGTGTGGGATTAATGATAAAAACTGGATTATTAAAATCAATATGTAAAAGATTAAATAAAATAATACCAAGAAAAACAATGTTTTTTATATTTTCATTATTATGTATAATGATGGGATTCAGTGTTGATTTTTCATTTGTAATAATGATACCTGTCGCAGCAATATTATTTACAGAATATAAAAGAAGCCAAGTAGTTGGTATGACAATGGCATTTGCGAGTGTTGCAGCAGGAGCAAATATAAATATATTTTTAACATCTATAGATTATAGTTTGATAGAACTTGCTAAATCATCAGTAAATTTAGTAGATTCAAACTATTCATATGGATATACTGGTAACTTATTCTTTGTAGTAATATCAAGCTTATTACTTGCATTAGTTATATCTATAATAACTGAAATAATTGCAAGAAAAAAACCAGTTAGAATTGGAACAGAAGAACTTGAAATAAGTGAAAAACTAGATAAAATTGGATTTAAAAAATCATTAATAGCATTTGTAATTATGTGCGTTTTACTTGTATATGCGATCATTCCAGGACTTCCTTTATCGGGATTCTTACTTGATTCATCACAAAATATGTATATTAATAAATTATTTGGTGCTAATTCACCATTTGTAAAAGGATTTTTATATATTGCATCACTAATATTCATAATATGTGCATTTATATATGGTACTGCTACTAAACAAATTAAAAATGGAAAAGATATGATAAAACATATACAAAGCAGTTTAAATGGACTTGGCGAAATGTTATTACTTATATTTGTTGCATCACAGTTTATTGCATTATTTAAATATACTAATATAGGTAATGTTGTTACAGTTAATTTATTTAATTTAGTAGCGGATATTAAACCATCATTTATAATTTTATTATTATTATCATTTGTAGTAATAGCAATTTCTAATATATTTGTTCCATCATTATCAACAAAATGGACATTATTTGTTCCAAAGATGATGCCACTATTTATGAAATCAAACATAACACCAGAATTCACTGGAGCAATGTTCCGTTTAGCATCATCAGTAACAAATATAATTTCTCCAATATTTTCTTATTTTGTTGTATATTTAGGATTTATTGGTTTATATAGTAAAAATGATTTTACAATAAGAAAATGTTATAAAATGTTAATGCCATATTTTATTGCAATATTAATTTTATGGTTATTCATAGTATTTGGTTGGTATGTATTAAAGGCACCTATTGGTCCAAATGTATTCCCAACAATATAAAATATTTAAGAATTTACTTAAATATTTTTTTTATATATGTTATACTATTAAGGAAGAAAGAGGTAATAGTATGAGTTTAAAGGCAGGAATTGTAGGTCTTCCAAATGTAGGGAAGTCTACATTATTTAATGCAATTACAAAGAAAAATATATTAGCAGCAAATTATCCATTTGCAACAATTGATCCAAATGTTGGTGTCGTTGTTGTTCCAGATAAAAGACTAGAAGTATTAGAAGAAATGGTTACACCAGAAAACGTTGTACCAACTTCATTTGAATTCACTGACATTGCAGGTTTAGTTAAAGGTGCATCAAAAGGTGAAGGTTTAGGTAATAAATTTTTATCACACATAAGAGAAGTAGATGCTATATGTGAAGTAGTAAGATGTTTTGATGACGCAAATATTACGCACGTTGAAGGTAGTACTGATCCAATAAGAGATATTGATATAATAAATCTAGAATTGATATTCGCAGATTTAGAAGTAATTAATTCAAGAATTGGTAGAATAGAAAAAAAGGCTATATCAACAAAAGATAAAGATGCATTATTTGAACTTGAATTAATGAAAAAAATAAAAGATGCCTTAGAAAAGGATATACCAGCAAGAAGACTAGAATATACTGAAGATGAAGAAAAAGTTATAAAATCATTTAATTTATTAACTAAAAAGCCAGTAATATATGTTGCTAATGTACTTGAAAATGAAATAAATGAAGAAAACGATTATGTAAAAAAAGTAAGAGAATATGCTTCAAAAGAAGGATCAGAAGTAATTACACTATGCGCTAAAATGGAAAGTGAACTTAGTGAACTTAATTATGAAGATAAATTATTATTCCTTGAAGAACTTGGAATAAAAGAAAGTGGTCTTGATAAACTTATAAGAGCTGCATATTCATTATTAGGTCTTGCTACATTCTTTACTGCTGGACCTAAGGAAGTAAAGGCTTGGACATTTAAAAAAGGTATGAAAGCACCAGCATGTGCAGGTATAATCCACAGTGACTTTGAAAGAGGATTTATAAAAGCAGAAGTAATATCCTTTGAAGATTATAAAACATATGGTGGAGAAAAAGGCGCAAAAGAAAATGGTAAATTAAGACTTGAAGGAAAAGAATATGTAATGCAAGATGGAGATATTTGTGTATTTAGATTTAATGTATAGTAAAAGGAGAGTTTAAAAATGAAGTTGTAATATAAAAGTGGACATAAAAAAAGATGTTCCACTTTTTTGTTTGA
>ERZ827452.1585-NODE-1585-length-20795-cov-5.748650_pt1 | contig 20795 bp, 9 predicted proteins | sample MGYA00519866_ERZ827452 | MGnify/ENA primary metagenome ERZ827452 (study PRJEB31778, sample SAMEA3449307) | human gut metagenome | biome: human gut; feature: human-associated habitat; material: faeces | place: United Kingdom | collected 2010/2012 ... | reverse complement strand
CAGAAAGAACCTTGAGAGATCGAGGTTCTTTTTTTCATGCCAATAGAATGTTCGCATGGCGTGCATTCTATTATTCATGGCAATAGAATGCTCACATGGGGTGCATTCTATTGTATTTCCCTGAAATCCTCAAAACATTCCGATTCAAAAAGCATCCGCAGAGATCAGCGACCCTGACAGCCTGTCGCCGCTGATTTCTGCGGATGCTTCTTTTCTCCATCTCTCTGTCCGTTCATCCAACCAGGCTGCACCGGACCGTCACACGCTTTCTTCCTCCATAGGTACAGGTAAACAGCGTCAGATCCCAGTCACCGGACAGCATCTCGTCTACTGCATAGGGATTTAAGGTTTCTACCTTTTCTACCTCATATTCGTATACGTCGCCCGAAACCGCTGTAAACTTCACCGTTGCACCCTCCGGCAAAAGTCCGATATTGCCAAAATGCCGTTTATAATTATGGGCGGCAATAATCAGGGAATTTTCCTCTGCACTTCCGGTGTAGCGGCAGGGTGCTTTTTTCAAGGACGGATAGCTCCAGGGATCCGCCACCGGCAGCGTAAGCTGCAGGGACGGAATTTCCAGCTCGCCGATCCAGCAAAGCCCGTCTGCCTCCACAAAGGTCATCCCGCTGTTCTCATCCACAGGAAGCGCCTCCGACTCCTGCTCCACAGCAGTCAGCTCTTCTTCATAGGCCTCTAAGGACGCCTCCACCGCAGCTTCGGCACGGCTGCTATCCCAGATATTATACGCGGAGATCCCCACTGCTCCTGCTGCCAGAAGGATCCCAAGCCCCATCAGAGCCTTGGAACAGTCTTTTTTTTTTCGACCGATCCACCATCCAAGAAACAGCAATCCTGCTCCTACTGTGGAAAGTGCCAGGATCGGCCAGCGCAGCTGTCCTGTCTGAGGCAGCTTCTCCGGTGTTTTCTGCTCCGGAGTGATTCCCGGTGTAACGATGGTCTCTGTCTTTTTCGGCGGCTTTTTCACCTCCGGCGTAGAGGGTTCCTCGGATTCTTCCGGCGGATACACCGGATCCGGAATCCTTTCGGCCTTCGGATTCACCGACATGTCATATAACAGCTGGGCGTTCAGATTCGTCGGGATCGAAACCAGAGACGGATCGGTTCTGTATTTCTGCATCTGACCCGGAACCAGCAGATACAGACCGGTCTGCAGCCCTGTCCAGCTGATCTTTCCGTTTGCATCTGTTCTTTTCGTATCCCCGGAAATGTGATTTGCTCTCTGATACTCCAAAAGCGCTGCCGAAGCATCCTTAGACTGCTGTGCCGTCAGGTTTTTCAGCTGCACGCCGCAGCCCTCAAAGCCGCCTGTCAGCTCCAGCACCGTATATCCTCCCCGATCCACCATTGCTGCAACCTGATACAGGGTAAACTCTGCATTTGCAACGGGCTCGTCCCGCATGGTGTCAAAAAGGATTTCGATGGAGCCTTTTTTGTCCGTATCCACGTCCTGCATCAAATTGGACGAGCTGCTCTGACTCTGCTGTGCACAGACGTCCTGCTTCCAGCCACTGCAAAGGGATAATACCATGGCCAGTGCAAGCAGCCAGCCCTTTACCCCTTGTCTGATCCGGATTTTTCTTCCTTTCATTTTCTTCCTCACTTTCTGCTGCAGCTGCAGCATACCTTTCTCCTGCCGGATACGCTCCTGCACTCCACCGACAATGAAGTTTCCTGTTCTCTATCTATCACAATCTCCAACCATCTATCGCAATCTATTGCACCCGCTCCCCATGGATCAAAAGACGATGGGAATTGACTCCATAGGGCGTACAGGTAACCAGTGTGACCTGATCCTTGTCGGACTCTGCTGTCAAACCGTTTAACTCCTCCGGAAGCACCACCTCTGTCTGGGTCACTTCATAGACCAGCACACGATCCAGCACCGTGATCTGAAAGGTATCTCCCACCTCCAGCTGATCCAGATCGGTAAAAAGCTTTGCCGAGGGAAGCCCCCGATGACCAAACAGAATCGCATGAGTTGTTTCGCCTCCAACCGGCAGGGAGGTTCCCTCCAGGTGACCGACTCCAGATTCCAGCGCTTCCTCCGATACTCCGTGATAAATGGGAAGCTTCAGCTTTATTTTTTCGATTTCCAGATATCCCATCACACCGCTGTCCTCTGCCAAAAGCAGCTCATCATAGGATTTTCCGTCGATCAAAAGTGCCTTCTTTTCCGCCTCTCCCAGCATATCGAAGCTGATGCCAAGCTCTGCCAGCTTTTGATTATACCGGTCGGCTTCTGCCAGCAGGGCAGCCCGCCTTTTTTGCTCCATCTGCGCCTGTGCTTCCTGATAGGCTGCGATCTGCCTGCGCTGTTTTGCCTGTTCCATCCAGTTACTGACGGAGGGATATAACAGGACACCCAGCCCTGCCAGACCAAGAAGGATGGCAAGGACTGTCAAAATTTTTCGTTTCATGCACTTCTCCCTTCCGCTTTACCAAAAACAAAAGATCAGGCTTCCCACCAGACGCTTTGCCGGCGACAGCTCCTTTGATACAGCTTCTGCAAGCTTTTCATAGCAATCCAGTACAAACTGACACTCTTTTTTTGTCAGCCCCTGATCACTATAGCATGCCTTCAGTACGATATTTGCCAGCTTCTGCGCTGTCTTCTCCGAAAATATCGGATACTTCTTTCCAAGCTGCTTTGCAAAGCGCTCCTCCTGACAGCTGCATACACTTTTTTTGTTGAATTTCTGCAGAGCGGCAAAGCTTCGATAAATCCTTTGGATCTGCTCTCCCAGCGTTTCTCCTTTTCTGCCTCTTCTCCGTCGTTTACAGAGGATATGCCGCCGGATGACTGCTGCGATCCCACAGGCAGCTATCGTCAAAGCCACCGCCGCCAGTGCTTTTTTCACCACCCGGAATATTCTGCTGCCGATCCCGGGGGTCTCAGCCTCTGGCGTGTCTTCCTGATAAAAGGCTTCCCCTGGGGTGTCCGGGCTGTCTGCTTCCTTCTCCTTCTGGCCCGAGGCTCCATCGCTTTCTGTTACCAGGGCGGCAAAGCCCGGTGTCGCCTCCACTACGGTCCATCCGATTCCTTCCCGGTAGACCTCTGCCCAGGCATGGGCGTTATCATCCTCCAAAACAGCCTGATAGCTGCCGTCCTCCTGTCCCTTAAAGAGACTTGCCGGCGCTGCATAGCCCACCACATATCGTGCCGGCATCCCGCAGGCACGCAGCAGCATGGTGGCCGCCGCTGCAAAATGAACGGAATTTCCTTCTTTGGATTCCTTTAAAAACCATTCTACAAAGTCCTTCCCCTCGGGCACAGCCTCCGGTTCCCGGACAAATTCATAATTTCCTGCCAGCTCAGAAACCACTGCGGTTTTGATCTTTTCCCAGTTTTTTTCTGCTTCCTTTGGATCTGCACTTTCCTTTGTTTCCAGCTCCAGGTCAAATTTCTCCTGCAAATAACTGAGATTTTCCGGCAGGCTGCTGCAATGTGCCTGCACATAGGCGGCATAGGCGCTTTCCGCCTGATCCAGAGTGCTTTCCTGCTGCTTTGTTTCGTTCCAGTCCTCTAAGACCTCCTCCAGCTGCTTTCTGGGATAACAGGAAAAAATATCCTGCTGGACGCTCTGACCTGCCAGTGCGCCGTCGCCTCCCAGCACCTGATAATAATCGTTTAAAAATGCTCCATAGGGAACATAGGTATAATTCGGATTTGCCGCCAGATTTTCCACCTGCAGGGTCACAGCAGAGGAGGCTGCATTTGCCGCAAGCTCCGGCTTTGCATCGTCTCCCTCTCCGGTAAACACCACGTTTTCCGCATAATAGGTTCGCAGAAAGGGCAGATTTTCCACCCCAAGGGATACATTTCCATCCAGCTTCCACAAGGATGCTGCCTGCACAAAGCTCTCCCCGTCTGCCTCCTCAAAGGCTGTCCCGGTGTAATCCGTGCCGATAAAGCCCTTTAAATACACGGTCTCTGAGGGTTTTTCCGAAACCGTAACCTTCAGGGCCTGTACCTTTCCAAAATAAAAACCATCCTGGTCTGTCAGTGTGCCATCCGATACCCCTCCGCCGACTCCCTCAACGGAAAGCTTCAGCCTTCCTCCGGAAACCGCCGGAAGCAGCTGCCAGACTGCCTGCAGCACACCATTTTGTGTCTTCATCCCTGCCTCCTGTGCCTGGAGCAGGGTATTTGTCAGGGGCCGCACCAGCACAAACGCCAACAGCGACAGCACGACAGCCTGCAAAAGCAGCCAGACATTGACACTGCTTTTCATCTGCTCTGTCATCTGCCTTGCCTGACGGGCACTATCCTGATCCCTTTGATCCGCCCGACTGACAGCGGCGGCACTGAGCATTCCAAGACTTCCCAACAGGATTAGAAAAAAGCTGAAAAAAGAGGGTGTCCCTCCGGCAATTCCGATCCCTGCCAGCACCGGAAATTCTCCTGCCAGAACCACTGCCGGATTGGTCCGGTAACAGATCCCGGCAGATAACAGCCCCGCCAGCAAAAACAGGATAAACCCGAAAAATACCGTCATCTGCATCGCAGATGCCGACGCCTGATACAGGGCAAGGGTACCGTCATAAGCCTCATTTAACCGAGTGCGCACCCCGTTTACAGCAGACATATACCCGGCGATTACATCCTTTTGCAGCAACAACAGCAAAAGGCTTACGCCGATCAGAGTTCCCAAAATTGCAAGGAGCCGATACACTCCTTCCAGGGACAGTCTGGAAAAGCCGATCCAGAACAGCACCGAGACAATCAGAAGCATCCAAAAAACAGGAATAGAATATCGGATTCCAAAGCCACTGAGAAATGCGCTGCAAAGACCACCGGTGAGGCAAAACAGACAGATCAGCATACCGGCCAGCCGCCACAGCTTTTTGACCAGCATACCGCCGGGTTCTTCTTCCTGTAGAATCCGACAGGTAATCCTGCCTACCGCTTCTTTATCCAGCTGTCCCGGCTCCTGCCCTTTCTTCATTGCCTCTCACCTGCCTGACTGTTCCTTCTGCATCTATTTTCCAGAGCTGCCCGCCGGCTACCGGCTCTGCTGCAGCGCTGCCTCTGCCCTTTTCCAAAATGCCCTCTGCCGGATACTTATTTTTCCCGGCAGATTGCTTTTGGCTCTGCTTTCCATTCTGCTCCATCTCTTCCTTTGTGGCGGTAAGACAAAGTCGTTTGAGAAAGACCCACAGCTCCTGGGCTCTGGAAATCTGCATTCTGCACAGCTGTTCCTGCTCCTGCCAGAATACCTCATATTCCTGTTCTGCCGCCAAAAGCCTCCAGCAAAAATCCGCTGTCTGCTCCAGCAGCCGTTCCAATTTACAATGATCCCACTTTTCCTGAGGCGGATGATACAGATCCACCTGCAGCAAAAGCACTTCCCGCTTTGGCAGGCTGAATTCCCGCACCAGCATTTCGCCGGTCTTTGCAGTCAGCTTCCAATGCACTCTCTGCAGCGGATCTCCATCCCGATAGGCACGGACATCGAATACCTCCGATCCGTCGTCCCCGCCTTTTTTTTGGGAATGCTGATCCGAATCCCCGCCGGAGGCAAGCTGTGCCGGCGGGATCCATTCCTCCGCCTGATGTACCAGAGGCACGGACAACACCTGTACCTTTTTGTCTGCTATCAAAAGCTTCTTTGACCATAACCGAAGCCAGTCCCGCACGGATGCTGACTGAATCCAAAACTCATAGACCCCGGAATACTTCACCGGAATGCAAAATTCCAGCACACCGGTCCTTTTTCCACCTGCCATTCCCATGCTTTCCACGGTGCCCGTGCTGTTATCCAGAAGATCCCGCCAGCCGACGGTAACCGCCACACAGGATGCCGGAAGCAGGGAAGCATTTTTCAGCTTTACCCGAAGGACGATGGGCTCTTTTTTCCCCACCGTCTCTTCTGCAGGCTCCGGCACAATCTCTACCTTTCCAGCCAGGATCTGAACCAGAATCCACATGGAAAGCGCCAACAGCAGTTCAAAGCCCAGCAAAAACGGAGCAAAGCCCTCGGGAGCAGCTACGCCCCAGATAGCGGTCAGAATGACCGCTCCTATATAAATTGCTTTTTCCTTCAAGGCTTCACCCTTTCTCCGGAGCAGGCGCCGGGGTCTCCTTTAAGATCCGCTCCAGCACGGCTGCTGCACGGACTCTATCCATTCCGGAGCTTGATACAAGCTGTACCCTGTGGGCCGCAACATCCTGAAATTCTGCCGCAACATCCGCCGGAATCACAAAGCTGCGGCCTTTCCGATAGGCTCTCGCCTGAGCCATTTTCAAAAGCGCCAAAGAGCCTCTGGGACTCAGCCCAAGCTCCAGTGCGTCATTGTTTCTGGTGGCCTGAGCCAAACGCACGATATAGTCATATACCTGATCGTGTACAAACACTTCTTCGACTTCTTTTTTCATTTCCATCAGCTCCTGACTGCTGATGACGGGACGTACATCTTCCAGCCCGTTTCCGCTCCGGCGGCTTTTTAAAATATCCATTTCCTCTGCGGCATCGGGATATCCGATCCCAAAGCAGATCAGGAACCGGTCCAGCTGGGATTGGGGCAACAGCTGGGTTCCGGCAGAGCCGACAGGGTTCTGGGTAGCAATGACCAGAAAGGGAGACGGTACCGGTCTGGTCACGCCGTCTACGGTTACGCTGCCCTCCTCCATTACCTCCAGAAGCGCCGCCTGGGTCTTGGGGGAGGTACGGTTGATCTCATCCGCCAGAAGAATATTGCACATGGCTGCGCCGGGACGGTAAAAGAAGCCATCCTTTTCCCTGTTATATACGGTAAAGCCTGTAATATCAGCCGGTAAAACATCCGGTGTAAACTGCACTCTGTTCTGCGCCACATTCATTGCCTTGGCAAAGGCCAGCGCCAGGGTCGTTTTTCCCACTCCCGGGACATCCTCCACCAACACATGTCCGCCGGCAAGAATGGCTGTCATGAGCTTTTCCACGCACTCTGTTTTTCCGATAAATGCTTTTTTTACTTCTTCAATTACTTTTTGCGCCTTGTTTTGTTGCATGACCGACTGCTCCTTTTGCCTTTCTTTCGTTTTTCCCGGACATCTCCGCGGCTTCTTTGCCGTTTCACGATCAACAGGAAGATGGAGCCCTCCACTCCTGCCACGATCAGCAGGGATACAACCAGCCACGGCCATACATCCACGATCCGCTTCGTGATGGTCTGGGACTGTACTTCATGCACTGCATTCTGTTCTGCCAGCTCCTCCGGCGGGATGTACTCGGTCCTCTCGCCACGGACCAGCAGCCGGTGGGTGTTGATGGCATAGGGAGTACAGGTGACAAGGGTACAGTAATCCTTTCCTTCCACGATCCCGATGTCCTGAGTTTCCTCCGGAAGCACAACCTTGATCTGGTCTACCTTGTAAGCAAGCACCTCATCCAATACATGGAGATAGAACACATCGCCCTCCTCCAGCTTGTCCAGATCCGTGAACAAAACCGCACTGGGCAGTCCACGATGACCGGTCAGCACGGAATGGGTGCTCGTACCACCGATAGGATAGGAGGACTCCGCCAGATGGCCGACGCCCTTCTGCAACACATCTTCGTTGGTTCCACTGTATATGGGAAGATATACGTCAATTTTCGGAATTTCGATAAAGCCAATGCTCTCGCCCACATCCACCAGATCGAGGTAGCTGATTCCATCCTCTCCCTGCATGGCACTGGCTTCCACTGCTGCATTGAGCTGTTCATTATATTTACGGACCGCTTCCTTGGCAGCGTCAATCTGTTCCTGATCCATCTCTGCAACCTGCTCATCATAGGCGGCGATCGCCTGACTTGCATGGGACTGGGCGATCAGGTTGCTGACGAAGGGATACAGAGTCAGACACAGGCCTGAAAAAAACAATATCGCGATAAACCATGCTCTTTTTTTATCCATGACAGTAACCTCCGGACATTTTATAAGGAAAGGCACAGATCAAAGGCCTGCGGCAGCCGCCGCTTTTGCATTTTCTCTGCGCCGTTTTTTCGTGGACATCCAAGGGCACGGGAGAGCGCCCGGATGTCCTTTTCAGGAAGGGAATGGGAAAACACAACACGGAAAAGAAAATCCCAAATTTTTCTTTCCCGATTACCGCAGCCGCAGCCGGTTTCTAAGACCGACGGCGATCACCGCAGTATCGCTCCGTTCAGGGGGAAAGGGGGTTCTGAAGGAGCGATGCACAGGGCGGGACGTGACCCCCGTCCTGTGCCGGAATCTGTTCTCGCGCACACGAAACGCGATGCAGACCCGTTGCTGATAAAATTGCAGCTGTACTTCACAACAGCTTCGCAGCATCCATAGAAGAGATAACAAAAGGGTTATCTGTCTGAATTACTCTGCTTTTTTCTTCTTGCTGGTGATCAGCAGGATCACTGCTGCTGCCATCATGGCAATACCAGCGAAGGTGAATACGAAGGTACCGATACCACCGGTGGTGGGAAGGGTGAAGCCTTTGCTGTTCTTGACAACGGTTGTGTATACACCAGCGTCTGTCGTTCCATTCGTTATAGTAGTTGTTGTCGTTGTTTTTCCATCCTTTGTTTCAGTTTTAGTAGTTGATGTTAAGCTATATGACGTCACAATATTAACTTCAACCGGTGCTTTTAACAGATTATAACCATCCTTTGTCTTTGTCTCAACAAGATAATAAGTACCTTTAGCAAGGCCGGATACAAAGATTTTACCATTGTCATCTGTTGTTAAAGCGGCGGATTTGTTTACTTTTTCAAATCTTCCAGTTAATCCTTTTACAGGATTCAGTTCTCCAGAGGTGTCAGTATCTTTCAATTTTCTGTAGAGATCAAAGGTTACTCCCTGCAACTTCGTATTTTCATTAGTTGCATCTACTTTTTCTACAGCAATCTTAAATGTATAAATAATTATCTCATCTGTGATTTCGTCTGTTCCAGGAGTTTCAGTCTCAGTATCCGGGAGAATTTTATTGGAGTATTCCAATTTAATTTTGTTGTCATTACGATCAGCACCACCAGCTCCTACAACTGCACCTTCATCTAATGTCATATTAAAGGCGATGTAGATTTTGCTTCCTGCATAGGATGCAAGGTCAGCGGGAGTAAATACGATTTTCCAGCCGTTGCTAGCAGTATCAACAGTATACTTCCCACTCAAAATGTTTGTAGTACAAGTCTCTTCCGAGTAAATTCCTAATGAACCATTTACATATGTCTGATGTGTAGGTGTATCCGTTAAGATAAAGGTTTTCAGCTCTGCAATATTCTCTGGAATGTCTACTGTTACTCTGTAAGGAATTGTATCACCAACATTGTAGTCCGAATTATTTTTCCAATCGCCACTCGTTCTGTCTTTTACTTCCTTTTTTACATCAGGTTTGTAGTTTGTAACCGAAATCGGCTCTTGGGTTGTATCCACGTATTTACCGTTTATAAGAATAGAGCCTGCTGTATATTCATTTCCATCTGAATCTGTCCCCTTTTCTTTAGCTACTGTAAATTTATATTCCGTCTTCAGATCTGCAATATAACCTGTATTGTCAGGAACTTTTACCTCTACAAATCTGTAGTCTCCAGGTGCCAAATCTTCAACAGTGATTTTTCCATCTGTTCCTGTTGTTAAAATTCCACTTAATCCAATATCTACACCTTTATTATTTTTAGTAACCTGTGTCCATGTTGTACCATCAGCGCTCTTTACTTCCAGCTTAAACTGAACACCCTCTAATTTCGTTGGAGTTTTTGAGCCAATTTGTCCCTTTTTCTGCAAGGTAACTCCACCGTATGTACTTTTATTTTTCGGATACACATGTACATCATACAGCCAATCATCTTCATCTGCATTTGTCATAGGAATAGACACCAGAAAAGGTTCTACTTTTCCTGTAATCTGGGCAGGAGCCTCTGTTTCCTGAACCAAATATAAACCCAAAGCTAATTCTTCGAATTTTGCTTCTCCATTTACATCAGTAACCTTTTCTATAGAGTTGCCGATCGCAGGCATTGCTTTTGCTTGTTCTACCGTCGGAAATGCTTTTGCATCTGCCCCATAATAATCACTTAATTCTGCAATTTTAGTGATTTTAAATTTTACACCAGCCAATGCCGTCGCGCCGTCCGGCATAGTATTCTCAACATTGCCAGTTCCTGCTGTCCCCTCTGATCCATTGTATTCATACTTATGAATCGTAATCGAACCTTTTTTATTCCCACCAAAATCAATCGTCGGCATTTTAGTCCCACTACCTTCAGCCGCAAATGCCGTCATTGTCATCATTGACAATGTCATCGCCAGGGTCAGGAGCCCTGTCAGAAGCTTTTTCATTCTCTTCATTCTTTCCATTCTCCTTTTTTTGTCCGGCTGTCCTTTTGTGTTTGGGACAGCCGAATTATTTTTTACTTCTCCTGCTTTGTACGTTTGGCTCCGTACTTTGTTTCCAAGGTTTTCTCCTTATGCAGCTGCCGGACATAAGCCCCTGCTCCAACAGCCTGTGTTTCATACCTTTGGGGGTATTATCTCTTTTTACGAAGCTTATCGTCCCCCTTTCTGCATTGCAGCGTGAAGTATGTACCCATAAGGATTGCCTGCGCCATCAGCGCAATGCCGCCCATAGTAACCAATCCAAACCCTGATCCTCCTGTTGCAGGAAGGATCAGCTGCTTTGTGTTGTAGATGGTGAGAAGGATTTCATTTTTTTCATTTGGAGATATTGTCATCCATTTTTCTTCTGGTTCCTTCTCCATCTTCCATTTCACCCGATTCGATGCATCAATCTCAATTAAGATCGAATCACTCAGCAGGTTGTAGTCCTTTGCAGCCTTTGTTTCTATCAGTCTGTAGGTTCCCTGACCGAGCTTTTCAAAGGTGGCAATGCCTTCAACAGTTGTTAGCGGACCAAGGAATGGTTCATAATACTCTCCATTCTTCTTTTCCAGCTTAAACTCTACTCCGGAAAGTAAACCTTCACCTTCCGTTGTGTTTTTACCCTTTTTCGTAATTTTCAGGTTCAGCTCTTCCAAATAGGTATTGGTCACTGTCATATTCACTGTCGGCTGCTTGACATCGGCTGTTGCAAAAGTTGCAAGTTCAATCCCCACTTTTGTCAGATCTGTTGCTGTGCCTGTGGCCGGATCTGCCATGGAACCTGTTGTTTTGCCTGTCGAAGCATCCAGGGAATAGGCTACTCGATAGGTTTTGCCATCCACAGTGTATGTCCCGCCGGAAGCAATCACATTTCCGTCGGCATCCACCTCCATGACCCGATAGATCCACGGGACTTTATCTGTTGCAGCACTGTCCACATATTGCTCCAGATCCATAAAGGAATAAGACCAGCCGCCATAGGTGCGGGTAACCACAACCCATTTTTTACCTATGCTATTGTCAATATTGCCGGAATAGTCAACCGCTTGCCAAGCAGCACCTTCTTTACCTTTCTCTTTTCTCTGCAGCTGCAGGTAAATACTCGTCGGAAGCTGTTTCAGATCCGTAATCTCAGTACCATTTGTCGTTACCCATTTTTTGGTTACAGCTATGTTACCGGTCGGTTTGTTATTGTTTTGAAATTCTACAACAGGATTTTCCGCTGTTTCTGCTGTAATGGTTCCGTTTACGGATCCCTTCTCTACATTAAAGGATGTATCATCGATAAAGGTTGTTCCATCGTTACTGATCAGAACCTTCTTCAGGGAAGAGCCATCTGTCGGTTTTACTTCTGTAATCTCATAATCTGTTCCGATAGGAATACCCGAAATCGTATAGGATTCTCCCTGCTTTAAGGGAATTTCTGTTGTAATGGAATCTCCTTTTTCCAGTGACATTCCTGCGACATTTGTAAATTTAATCTTGAAGGTATAGGTTCCTTCCAAGTCATCCGAACCTTTCGCCTTCTCCTTTTGGATCTTAAGGGAACCAACCTTGACTTTATTTACAAATACCGCTTTTAATTTTGTAGCATTGTTTTTATCATCCGGATTGCTGTAGGAACGGAACACGATGGTGTCTTGAGTACTTCCATTCGCGTCTTTCGCAAATTGCGTTACAGTATATCCGGTGTTTTGAGTTCCATCCTCCTTATGTACCTCTTTTCTGCCATCCTTGATCTGCATTCCGGGTTCATTGGAAACCGATTGCCCTGGTGTAATCGTTACCGTGTCTCCTGTTCCGGTAACCTTGCCTACTGCATGTCCGTTTTCATATAAACTCCATCTTGTCTCAAATGCAGGAGAATCTATCTCCTCCTTCACGGAAATGTAGCTGCCGCGACGGAACTGATTTCTAAAGGTTGCCGTCTGACCATCCGCCAGTACAAAGGTTCCATCTGCTTCAATCATGCCGGTATCCGTACTGGAGGAATCGCTCTTGGAATAGATTGCACCCTTTGGATTCTCCAGTTTTCCAGATGTAGCAGAATCATAATCCGGAATGTCTTTCTGATTCACCTCAAATCCGGTATACTTCGTTACCTGTACGCCGGAACGGAATACAAAGTCATCCAGATATATGTCTCTGGAATAGCTGTAATTAAATTTGATGGATTTTATCTGGCTATAATCAAAATCGGCTGTTCCTTTTAATTTGCTTAAGTCAACCGTCAGGGTATTCCATGCTTGTCCCTTAAGGGTTGTGTTTCCGTATAATTTTCCGGATAACAAGTCTCCGATCTTCTTCCCACTTGCATCCTCCAGCTCCAGATAAATACATTTCGCTGTTGGAGTATCGTTATAATCATAATACAGCTTGAAATCCAGATATTTATTCGCCGCTGACGCATTCAAGTTTCCGCCTGATTGATATGGGATGATGCCGCATCGCTCATCTTTATGCTTTCCGTCCGCATCGTCTAACAATGCACGCCAGTGTGCAACACCGATTTGACCCGCTTTACTATCTTCTCGTTTAAATGTAATATCCGAGTTTTCAGGTTTTGATACTGATGAATCGCTGTCAAATCTGTTAAATGGCATTGTTTCTACCGTTGTTCCACTTCCTGCTGGCGTTGTTCCATAATGTGTCGCCTGGTTTTGGATCGTAAAGGGGAATACGGAGACATCCTTAAAGGAATCCTTAAACAGCTCATTTACCGCACTTGTATCTACCTGTTTTTCTACTGCAAACTCGTTATCATTCGGGAAGTTGAAGGCAATCATCATATTAGATTCCCACATACCGCGTTCCATATAGAACATGGTAAGGGTATGCTCAGCTTCTTTGCTGCCATTCAATTGGAATGTTGTTGTTTTTTCTATTCCTTCTTTTCCTGCATCTCCTCCTGCCGCACTTTTCTTTACCTTACTTACTGTTGCCTTCAGATTTTCAAAGTCCAGTGTCCCTGTCACCTTTCCATGGGCTCCGCCAACATCCAGTGCCAGTTTTCCATCAATAAATACCCATACATCATCATCTCCGGAAAACGCAAAGATAATCGGCACATCTCCATTATTTCCCTTAACCTTTCCATCCTTTGTCAGACGGAATTTAATCTCTAATTTTGTACCAAATCCAAAATTATATTTTGCTGCGTTCGTTCCGCCAGTGGTTTCATTAAACGGGAAAAATCCATACGCCCCCGCATCCTTTCCATCAGACTTAACATTCCTCGCCCAGCTCTGATTTTCTGTATTCTTCAGGTAATATTTTTGGGTGGATAAATCCTTTTGCATCGCAAGTGTCGTTTGGCTACTGTCAAACCACCAATAGTCTACTCCATGAGTATCCTTTTTCTTTTTAAACGGGAATGATACATTATGATAGACCTCACCCAAGACCGCATTTTTGCTGTTCTTTCCCAGTAAAAATGCCTCATCAAAATGGGGCTCTGCACATTCCCCACCTGCAGTCTTCAATACACCATTCGTCAGTGTAGAGCTTACAAGCCCCTGTGCTGCGTAGTCATATTCTCCTTTGTCACTTCCGTTCTCCACAATCACAGAGTTATTTGTGGAAAAGAATGCTTCATTATTATCACTTCCATATAGCTTCAGTGTGCCATTGATATCTTTAAATTGGCACCCCCACTTATCAATACTCGGTTGAAAATGACCTGTATAGATTGGAATAGAAACCTGATTCTTTTCGTAATAATCACTCAATGCCTGATCAAACTGACGGAACGGAACCCAGTTGCGCTGTGACATTCCACTCGGGTCTGAAAAGGAATCCCGATTATTTCCGTTCAATTCATAATCTGTATAATAGTCATAGAAGGTAGAATCCACATACAGGGTATCCTGATCTGTCGAAGAAGCACTTTCCTGAATATCAACTACATCTTTATTAACCTTATACTTCTCTGCATCCCGAATCGTATATGCTTCAGCCCAGTAACCGTCTCTATATTTCTGCTCGTATACCGCAGTATCACCGGCATCCGCATAGAAACAGGGTTTTCCTCCACACGCTTTCGTATCTGGAATCGTCAGAACATCTGTTCTTCCAGCATACTTTTGCCCATCTTCATCACGATTTTTTAATGGAACATCCGAGAAAATAATTCTATCAATTTTCTCCTCTTCCGGAATCCGCACATACCACACATCGTTCCAGGTCTGTCCATCCTTTTCGTGGGGCTTTGCTTTTATCATCGCGCCAGACCGATATTTGTTAGTAGTTGTGCTCCATGCATAAAAATAAACCTTCGCATCGTCACTTGCCGGAATGGAATTTGTTCCATTATATGTAGGTCCATCCGGTGTATTCAGCTTTGAATAGGTTGCGTCAAAATAAATCTTATTCCCGTATCCATATTCGCCTGTGACATTTGCTATGTTGTCCTCCGTCACCTGAAGCAGGTTACAGTCCAGATCTGTCCAGAAGAAATGATAGATATTGCCCTTGGGATCCTTTACTGTGAAAACAGTCTGCTGGGGTGTATCTTTCGTAAACTTATAGCTATATAAGCTGTTTTTAAACTGCGGATCCGGTTTCAGATCCTCCGCACTCTCTGTTCCAATCTCCAGGGTTACCTTCTGACTTCCCTCTTTTGCATCTACTGGAAAATGCTGATTATCGAAATAAAGGGTTTTGTCTTTCAGACTCTCATTACCCGGTGTTGTGCCCCAACCGCTTATAGCAGTAGTTGTTGTACCGTCACCGCTCTTCAGCTCGGTAGCTCCATACAGGAAGGTATCCACAGCCCCCGCTTTATAGGTTACGGAAACTACGCCAGTGTCTTCCTTGGTACTGTCTTGTCCGAAGTAGTAAATTTCTCCCAGCCAATTTCCGGATTTATCTGTAAACCTCACATAGGGTTTTGCGTCAATTTCCGCCTTTTCCAGTTCTACTGTATAGAGATGCGGAAAACCAGCTACATCCTCCATCTCAACTGTTGTTGTTTTTTCCTCAGAGAAGCTGCTGTCTGACGAATAGATTACCTTTACCGGGGTTGTAACCGCACCCGTAAAGTCATAGAAATATAACGGCATCTTGTTGGCGATTTCTGCAGTGATGTCTTTGAGGGCATAGACCTTTTGATCATTAATTGTCCCTGACGCTTCACCTCCACTTGCAAACACCTTCCCACCAGCTTGTGAAAAATTCACATCTGTCAAAACCGTTCTGTAATAAGGATGTATTTTTATTTCATTGTCCCAGTCAGCTTTATAGACAAATGCAAATTTATTATTTTTGCCATCAATTTTCCATCTCCAATAGGATTTGCCATAAACCTCGACTTCTTGTCCCGGATAAAATCGTCCATTATCCTCTTCTCTAAAAAGATATAACTGAGTTGCTGTACTCCAATCCGCATTGGAATTCAAATTCATCCCAGTCGGATCAAGATATACATAGTTAGAATCCAGTCCTGCTGCCTTTCTGAATCCAACCTTCGCCACACGGCTGGCTTTTCTCATTTCGCCGCCCATGTCGTACAGGCTTCCGTCCTGCTGGATTTCTTCTGTTGTTTCCTTTCCGACAGCTTCCTTTACAGGAGCTTTCTCTTTGCTGGCATCCTCTGTGCCGGTTTCCGTTGCTTCGGTCTGTTTGGTTTCTTCCTCCGTCTGCTTGCTTTCCGATGCAGTTTCTTTGTTGTTTTCTTCTGTAGTTTCCTGTTTGGATCCTTCTGTGGCAGACTCTGTTTCCCGCTCCAGGGTTTCTACGGTCTTCGCCTCAACCGTTTCGCTCAGCACCTCCAGGTGAAAAAAATAGGTCTCGCACCTTGCTTCCTGCTCCCAGGCAGCTTCTGCCGCCGGATCGCTGTCCGGAGTGTTTCCTTCGGAGCCTGCAGCGTCGTTTTCGGTTTCCGGTGCAGAAGGAACATTGTTTTCCGTTTCATAGCTTGTCTCTGTGCCAGTCTCTGTTTCCGGTTTGGGATCTGCTTTGGTCTCGGTTTCTACCGTGGTATGGGTTTCTGCAGCAGTCTCTGTCTGGAATCTGTTTTCTGTTTCAGACTCATTTTCTGTCTTTGTCTGGGTTTCAGTTTCTGTCTGTGTTTCTGTCTCGGTCTGCGTCTCGGTTTCCGTTTTCGTCTCGGTCTCTGTTTCGGTCTCTGTCTCCGTTTCCGCTTCGATTCTTTCAATGGTCATCTGATAGCAGGGTGCTGCCAGACTGTTCCAGTCAATTTCAATGACATCTGTTTTGATGGCTGCATCAAAGGAGGTACCCAGGAAAAACTGCACATGGTCATATGCCTGATCCAGAGTGTACTGATAAATATCCTCGCCTTTGGAGGATGCAATCATCCGAACCGGTTCTGCAGAAAGCTCCTGTCTGTCGCCCTCCTGCTCTGTCCAGGCGTAAAGGGATACGCCCGACTTTAAGAACTCCGGATCCTCTTTGATCTTCGATGCATCGAAATAAATTATGTAATGAAGGTTTACCCAGCTGCCTGTGGATTCTTCTCCATCTACCTTCTCCAGTACAAAGCAGGGATCCTGGAAATCCCATTCCGTATAAACCGGTGTGGTCGCTTCCGTATAATCCCATCCGTCTGTCCCGGCCATAAATGCGATATATTCATAAGGTCTGTCCAGACAGTATTCGTAAATTCCATCGCCCTTATCAGAGGGCTTCATCTCAACAGGTTCGTCCGCTGCACTGTTTTCTTCCGAATCATATGCATAGACGCTGACGCCGTTTTTACAGAACTCGCTGTACTGGCTCCCATCAAAATATACGGTATACAGTCCGTAAAAGCTGCCTGTCCCGGTCAGGTCTTCTCCCTGAAGCCGGTAGCAGGGTGCCTGTAAGGACCAGTCTATCGTAAGCTCCCCTGTGGTGTTTTTGTTTTCTTTTTTCTGTCCCTGGCAAAAAACTACATGCTCATATTTCCGGGTCAGACCCAGCTGCCAGATCTCCTGCTGTCCCTCTGTCTTTTCCAGCTTCACCGGCTCTGCAGCTTCTGCCTCTGCTGCATCGTCATAAGCGTATGCATAGATCCCTTTGGATGCCAGTGCCTCTGCTGTGCTGCTTCCTGAAAGATCCAGGTATACGGCATATGGAGTTTCTTCCTTCGCTTTGACTCTGTTTCCTTCTGCAAACATGCCAGTTCCCGATACCATTTCCAGTATCAAAAGTAAGCTCAGAAAAAAGCTGACAGATCTTTTTATTTTTTTCCGTTTCTCTGGTGATATTGCCGCTTTCCACATACCGATTTTCCTTTCCCCCGTTTTGTTCCTTCTGTTTCACAATGGTTTTTATACCTTAATTTCAATTTAACTAAATTGTAGATTTTTTTCTGTGCAAAGGCAATAGCATCGGCATATTGAATATTTCAGATTTATATTAAAAATTTAAGAACTTTTCACAAATATCGTTATTAAATGTATATATATTTGTTTTATCAAATATTTTTTTGTATTTCATTCATTTCCAATCATCCTAATATGTTAAAGATAATATTTTTTATATTGCATGTCACGTTTTTTATATTGTTTTCAGGGCTTTTGTGAATTTTGCTGTACCTGCGATTCCAGCCGCTGGCAGTCTGCATCACTGTGCTGCGTGATGCAGCTGTTGGTACTCCGGTTTTTCTGACAAAGAACGGACACGGTAGATATGCAATTCTTGATATTCAGGATTTTGAAAAGACACAGGCAATTATCCGACTGATGAATGAACTTGCAAAAGGCCGGTCAGAGAATCTTTCCCTGACCGGCCTTGCTCAATCTTATTCTTTGACAAACAACTCGTAATCATTCCACGCCCTTTGGTGCAAAGGGATCCTCATAGATTGCATACACACCCGGGCGGCAGAGCTGTCCGGACCCGTTGACCGCGGAGCGCACGCCGTCGATGGCCGGGTCGGAATAGGTGCAGAACCATTTTTCCATCCTGCCCTTTAATTGGGTTACCAGTTTTTTATATTCCGGTAAACCGTACAGATTCTTCTCTTCTCCCGGATCGTCCACGAGGTGATACAGCTCATGTTTTCCATAGGGATACCGGTGCACATATTTCCATTCTTTCGTCCGGATCATGCGGACAGGCCCGTATTCGTCAAAGATCACAACCTCGTCGCGGTGCTCCCTCTGCTCGCCTTTTAAAAGCTCTGTAAAGCTTCTTCCGGGAAGTCCCGTAGGCTGCTTATCGGAAAGTCCCGTCAGCTTAAGGATCGTCGGGAGCAGATCGCAGGCGCTTATCATTTCGCTGCAGACGGTATTGGCAGGAATGTGCCCCGGCCAGGAAATCAGAAACGGCACCTTAACTGCGGAATCATACATATTCATCGGGAATGTCCCGTTGCCCTTCCCCCAGACGCCGTGCTGTCCCATGCTCATTCCATTGTCCGCTGTAAAGAGGATCACGGTATTGTCTGCCAGCCCCTGCTCTTCTACTGCATCCAGCAGTCTGCCGATCTGTTCATCCATCGCACTGATCGCCGCGAAATAGCCCCGCAGATTTTCTTCCCTCTTACCGGTTCCATATACCGCGCCGGTGCGCAGATCGGGATGATCCGGCACGTTGGGAATGCTGGGAAACGTGCAGCCATCGTAGTAATCGATCCACTTTGCAGGATGGTGCTCCTTTTCCCAGGGAGAATGGGGTGCAGTATAGTGGACAGACAGATAAAACGGGTTGTCCCCTTCGCCCAGCTCTTTTAAATATTCCAGTGCACGATCCGTGATCAGATCTGTCACATATTCCCCATGATGCACGGTGATTTCTCCATGGTCCACCATGTCCGGGTGGTAATAGCAGCAGCCGCCCATGCCGATGGTGTACCACTCCTGAAAGCCCTGCTGCGGTTCGATGCTGTTGCCCAGGTGCCATTTTCCGGAGAGTGCGCAGTGATAGCCGTTCTGCGCCAGAATGTCCGTGTAGGTGGGCTGTCCTTCCAGATAGGAAATCGGCTTCCGTTCCTGCTTATAGCCCTCGAAATAAGGATTTTCCTTTCCTTGGGCGGCAAATTTCTCGCCGTCTAAGTTTCCGCTTCTGAGCCAATCCTGTACGCCGTGAGCGGAAGGCATTTTCCCGGTCAGAATGGATGCCCTCGCCGGAGAGCATACCGGCGAGGCACAGAAGAAGCTGTCAAACCGCATTCCCTGTTCTGCAATTCTGTCCAGGTTGGGCGTATAAAGCTCCGGTGTCCCGGCGCAGTGCATCGCCCAGGGACCCTGATCGTCTGCCAGAATCATGATAATATTCGGTTTTTTCTCTGTTTTTTCCATATTATTACATTTTCCTTTTTACTGCTTTGCTTTTGTTTTCTGATACTCTGCATTGACTGCCTCGAGGATCTCTTCACCGCCCTGACTTCTCCAGGACTTGCTCAGCTGCTCTCCGCATACTTCTTGACAGAACAAGCCGCCTTTTTTATACTTATAGCACTTGTAAAAAACGTTACTGTTCATCTGCGCCATTCGCAATACAATAGAATGCACGCTCCGCGAACATTCTATTGTCATGAACCACGCCTTGCGGCAGAACGGAGGATATTGTGACAGACAAAAAGCTGATTTCATCTTTACAGGGGCTGCGGGCAGTCGCATTTCTGAGCGTGGTCCTGTCCCATTGCGGCGCACCGTGGCTGGGGCCGTGGGCAATTTCCGTATTTGTGGCGCTGTCCGGTTTTCTGATGACCTGCAACTATTACGACCGCCCGCGCATAGCACCTGGACTGCGGTCTGCCATGGTCTTTTCCCTGCAAAAAATACGCAAGCTGTATCCGCTGCACCTTATTATGATGGCTGCTGCCCTGCTCCTCGTGCTGAAGGGGCTCCTGGCGCAGCCCTCTGCCCGTGAGGCGTTGTCTTGTGCAGCGCAGCTTGTGGTAAGCATTTTTCTCCTGCAAACATGGATTCCCTCCAGCCGTTTCTGGTTCTGCCTGAACGGAGTAGCGTGGTATCTTTCGATGCAGGCTTTTCTGTATGCAATCTTTCCCTGGCTGCTCGCCGTGCTGAAAAAGGCCGATACACGCAGACTGCGCTGCATTGCTGCCGCGATTTTCTGCGCACAGTGCTTTTTCTCCCTTGCAATCTGGAAGGCCGGACTCAGTGGAAAGGCCGTATTTTACCTGACCTATCTGTGTCCTCTTTTCCGGGCAGGAGATTTTGCCATTAGCTGCTGTATGGGCTGCCTTTACCGCAGCCGCAAGGAGGAGCGCATACCGTGCGGTGCCTTTTCCCTTCTGGAGCTGGCAGCTGTGCTGTTTTCGGGCGGTTGCTTTTTCATCGCTGCCAGACAGGTTGGAGCTTTAGGCGCGGTAGCCTTCCGGTACAACGTACTGTTCACCCCCTCTGCGGTGATGCTGGTCTGGCTGCTCGCCGTGGGCAAGGGAGTGATTTCCCGACTGCTTTCCGCAAAGCCGTTTTTGTGGCTGGCCGGGCTGTCGCCTTACGGCTTTCTGATCCATCAGGTACTGATCCGGTATATGGAGT
>ERZ827452.1583-NODE-1583-length-20820-cov-20.078546_pt1 | contig 20820 bp, 15 predicted proteins | sample MGYA00519866_ERZ827452 | MGnify/ENA primary metagenome ERZ827452 (study PRJEB31778, sample SAMEA3449307) | human gut metagenome | biome: human gut; feature: human-associated habitat; material: faeces | place: United Kingdom | collected 2010/2012 ... | reverse complement strand
TTCCGCTGCGGAAAATTTCAAAAATGAGTATTGTGGATTCGATTGAAACGGTTGAGTAAGTATTTTTAAGATATGGAAGAAAAGAAGAAAGTCCTATAAATAAAAAATAGAAGTGAATCAATAGATTTTCGTGTGGCATTATTATAGAAATTTATTTGATATGAATTTTCAATAAATGTGATAATTATTATGATTTAGGACATTTCTGTGACATTTGTGTTTTACAATTAAGCTATAGAAAAGAGGTGTTCTTACAATGAAAAGAAAGTATGAAGTTATTGGTATTGTTATAGATACAGAAAAAGAAGCAGAGAAATGTTCATTTTTATCAGCTGTATTAGATTGTAAAATTGAAAACTTTGCAAAAATTACTGATTTTTTTTGGGGGGGGGAGATAGAAAGGTAAGGGAATATCTTTCTAATCTTCCCACATTAAAAAATGATCCACTTTCAATTCAAGCGATGCTGGAACTTGCTGGTTTGGAAATGAAAGAAAATTGTCAAATAGAAGAATTAACATTGGGAGAGAAAAAAATACTGTTTTTGATAAAACTTGTTGCTGATACCTCAAAACAATATATATTTCAAAGTTTGTTTCAAGATATGAAAGAAAACGAGGTTCAAAGCGCCGTAAGATTAATAGTAGAAATGTCAACTTATATGAATGTAATTTTGCTCAGTTCATCCTCAGAAGGGTATGAAATCTGTGATAGAGTGATTCAGTGGTCTGGGAATGATGGAAGAGGACACATTTCGCGCAGTAAAATCAAAGATATGTGCATCATGCCGCCTTTTGTTATGCGCGATATATTGAAAGTGATAAGGGCAAGTGAAACTGCTGAAGCTGTAATTCCCTTATGGGAAGTGATTCCTGGAGAGTATGAGGAATATGCACATCAGGTCTTAAATTCGAATGCAGGAAAGAAAGGATTTTCTTACCGTTATATTTCTCATAGACCATTTAGAAGTGGAGATATTTATTGGATCATGGAGCATCAATTGCAGGAGCTGAAAGTTGATGGCAGACCATGTTTTGAAAAAGTGAGTCTCATGACAGATGAGGCAACCATTCATGTAACGTGTAGTGAATATTTCTTCTGGTGTTGTAAGGAACTGGAAACTATTTTTTATCATTATTCGGAAAATCATGTGGAGGAATTGTAATATGAGAAGCAGAGAGATGGGGGTGTGAAGAAAAACAGAATTATAGTAATTGCGGATGAAGGAGAAGTGCTATGGGAAAGCTTGGTTTTACCGGAACAGCAGACAGAGATTTATCAGGCAAAAAATATTCAGGATGCCCTTTCTCATTTGACAGTGTTCTCGTATCATTTGATTTTAATTGCAGTAAAGCAAGAACCGGAAATCATATGCCAACTTGTAGAAACCATCCGAAAGATGGTGATAACACCTGTGATTGTTTTATTACCGGATCATTCTGAAATGCGAAATAAGATCATTCAGGCCGGAGCGGATGTAGTATTGACGCAACTGTGTACAGAAGAAATCAGCCTGCAGGCATATGCATTGATCCGCCGCTATACAGAGTGGAAATCGGAAAGAAAAGAAGAAGTTCCTGTCATAGTTGGAAAACTGGAAATCCTTCCACTTCAAAGAACAGTAGAATGGGAGCATAAAAGAATCCACGTTGTAAAAAGGGAGTTTGATTTCCTATATCTGTTAGCGTCTACACCGGGAAGAGTATATACATACAGTCAGATCTATCAGCTGGTATGGCAGGAGTACCCACATGGGGATATTGCAAATATTATTTACTGTATGGTACATCGATTGAAACGGAAATTGAAAAAAGTAGATGTAAGTGCAGAACATATAATCATCAGTGTAAAAGAGGTTGGATATTGTTTAAGAGGTTATAAGGAATCATAGAAGGCAGGTTTCTGAAAATGGAACCTGCTTTTTATGGTAAGATTTGGTTATAATTGTAAAAGAAATGACAGAAAAACTGACAGTTATTTGACAGACAACTGACAGTCTGATGACAGCTTAGTTTTGTATACTACTTCTTTATGGAAAGAATGGACTCCGTTCCATGACATAAAGGAGCAGTGTATGTGCCAGAAAGAGCTACAAAAGAGAAAAACCTAACTTCATATACAACGTTTGGTGGTGTCGCAATTCAAAACAGGATTGCGGCATCTTTCTTTTTGTGGAGCAAACTCTGGTTTATACGGTCTTCTGTCTGTGAGAAGGCAAGGTCACCGCCACCACTCCGATTTGATTTCAAGAAATTCAGATCGGAGGAAGAAGGAATGGCTTTTAATAAAGCAAAAGAAGAATATAAATGGAAACAGTGGAAGGAAGCTGAGGAATCAAAAATGAGGGAATTGGGAGTTCAGGAAGAAATCATTCTTAAGTTACGAGAACAAGATTGGGAAGATTTCAAAAAGGAAAGGAATTATAATGAGCATCAATTCCCAAATTCAGATGTAGTAGAAATTAGTTTAGCAACTATGTGCAGTGCAGATAGGGAAAACATAACTACAGTAAAGGCTCTGTTAGATGAAATAGAAAACGAAGCACTTTTTAATCTATTGCGTTCGGCAGATAAAGAGACTTTGCAGATCGTATTTTTCCGGATGTTGGATATTCCAACAGAGCAAATTGCTGAAAAAATGGGATTGACTCCAAATGCGATTTATCTGAGAATCAACCGTTTAAAAGAAAAAATAAAAAAATTGAAAATGGGAGAAAGAAAATAGGAAAGTTTGCTGGCTAATAAGTAAAGGGATGTTTTTCCTTTTAAAGTTCCTTGACAACCACATACCAGCATTACAGGTACGTTCCCAAAGATAGAAGCGTGACAGCATAAGCGCCAGGACGGATGGGGACAAGCACTGCTGGATTGTTATGGAAAGGTCTGTCCAAAGACTATGGCGGATCATTTCGTGAGAAAACTGTCAGTGCCTGTTCTCATTCTGAGCGACTCCTTATAGCTGTGAATGGACTTTCGCAGGTCTTTCGCCAGGAGCATCGGAGGGGGATAATGATACGAATTTCTTCCCATAAGGAAGAGGATGGACTCTAAGTTGTAATCAGCAAGACTTTCAGAAAATCTGCGAGCGGTGCCAAGCGAAGCATCCGCCTGTAATGTTCCCTACCATAGATGTGGTGTGGCAGCCGGGGAGTCGAGGACAAATACGGTACCAAAGAAAAGAAGAAACGATAAGAAATCAAAAAAGAGTGTGTCGTTGATATCAGATACATGCGGCTGTGGGAAAATGTCACAGCCGTATTCTTGTGGTATTAACGCCATGCGGAAAGAAGTACTATGTTTTATAAAGTTGAATATCAAAAAAGAGCGCATCAGGAAGTGGAGAAGATCTTCCGGGTGCTATTTCCGGAACAGGGACTGGCAGTCAGGGAAGAGCAGATCCGTCTATGCCATGAAATGCTGGATACTCTGCTGGGAGAACAGATTGCCTTGTGTGATGCAGGGGTAGGAATTGGGAAGACCTATGCCTATCTGGTAGCCTGTGTATTATTGCGGAAGTATTCCATGCTGACAGGGCGAGGAAATCCATTGGAACAGCGCCCGGTGGTGGTGTCCACCTCCAGCATTGCATTGCAGAAAGCCATTTTAACAGAATATATTCCCTTTTTGTCCAGGGTGCTGCTGGAGCAAGGAATCATTCAGTCCCCGCTTCGGGCAGTGGTGCGAAAAGGGAAAGAACACTTTGTCTGTGACAATAGGCTGGAACAACGAATCGAAGCAATCCGCCATAAACAGAAGAATGCTGTTCAAAAAGCAGCATTACTGTCCTTGCGAAAGCATTACGATATGGATAGCGTAAAGAATCTGAGCGGGTTTGACAGAAGGCTGGTCTGTGTGCCGAAATTCTGTCCAAGAGAATGTCCGGGCAGGCAGATGTGCCGCTATCAGAGATATCTGGAAGAATCCAGGAAACAGGATGTGTTCATTCAAATCTGTAATCATAATTATTTACTGGCAGATGCATATCACAGAGCAGAAGGATACAAGCCTTTATTGTCTGATTATCGGACGTTGATTGTAGATGAAGCTCATAAGTTACCGGAAGCGGCAAGGCAGATGTTTGGAAAAAACCTGTGTATGGATGATATCCGGGAAATAGCATATTATCTGGAACGGGAGCATCAGAAAGAAGAGGCAAAAATCCTGCGGACAGTCATGCATGACGCATTGCATGTTGTTGGTGCAGAACACCGAATTGGAAAAGGAATCCGGGAAACGTTCCGTAATACAACAAATAGTGTGGTTTCTCTGTGGGAAGGCGTAGAGATGCTGGAATTTCTTTTAGAAAAGCTGGAGCGAAGTGTTCCAAAGTGGATACGGAACCGGCTGGAAGAAGCAAAGGATGTGCTGGAGTGTTTTTGCAGCAGCGATGGGAATTATGTCCGCTATCTGCGTCTGGATACAGAACAGCTTCCCATTTTGTGTGCAGCCAGCCGGGAAATCCCAGAATTACTTCGGAAGATGTTATGGAATCGGGAAGAAGGTGTGTCTGCCATCTTAACCAGCGGAACGCTAAAGGCAGGCGCAGGCTTTTTGCGCACCCGGCAGATCACCGGGCTGGAAGGAAGGGCAGGAGTGCAGGAATATGTGGCAGAGTCCCCTTTTTCCTACGAAAAGAATTGTCTGCTATACCTGCCAAAGACGTTGGATCATTGCAGGAGAGGAAGCCGGGAAGAGGCGGTGATGGTGGCAAATCATATCCATTCCCTGATCTGTTCCACTTATGGGCATACGCTGGTACTGTTTACTTCTTATACACTGATGGGAAGTGTGTACCAGCTTTTAAGAGACAGCTTGCCGTTCCCCATGGTGGAAGTATGGAGACACTCCCAGGAAGAAATTTTACGGTTTAAGACCATGGAAAATGGGGTGTTGTTTGCAGCCGGTTCTTGTTGGGAAGGGGTGGACTTTCCGGGAGATATGGTATCCTCTCTAATTATTGTGAAACTGCCTTTTGCAGTACCAGATCCGATCAGTGAAGCAGAGAAGGAGACGTATGACTCTTTGGAATCCTATATCCAATCTATCATTGTGCCGGATATGCAGAAGAAACTGCGCCAGGGATTTGGGAGAGCCATTCGGACAGAAACTGATACTTGTGTGGTGTCTATTTTAGATATTCGGGCGGTAAAAGGCGGCAAGTATCACGAAGATGTGATGTGTGCGCTTCCGTCCTGCCGGATAGCGGAAGAGTTGAAAGAGGTACAGGATTTCATCCGCAGCCGGAAAGGTGTAGAGTATTATTTGTAATAGGCAAAATTCTCTTTCCAGCCTTGTTGCTTGTGCTTATTTTCCAGACGCTTTTAGGGGAAAAGTTTAGTACAGTTTTTGGGGCGGTTTTGGAGGGATTGTTGGTATTGATGAATAGCTATTTGAACATGAAGTGGGTATAATGTGTATAGCGTTAGAGGAAAGGACGGTGAGCAAAATGGCACGATATGCAGTGGAACATATCTGGGAAGGAAAACAGGAATATTTTTTAATCCGGGATCATCAGAGCTGGCAGATGGTGCTGTTCCCGTCCAAGTATCTGACGCATTTGATCCGAGCAAACCGTTCCCCGAATACCGTTGGCCGCAGGGCAAAATCCATCCGGTTCTATCTGGAATATCTGGATGAGAAAAAGATGGAACTGTCCCAGGTGGCGGAACTGGAATTCCAGGAACAGTATGAACATTATGTGGGATTTCTCCACTGGCTGAAAGCCGGAAACCATTTGCATGAAAAGAAAGAGAAACTGCCAAGCAATAAAACCTGCAATGCGTACTTAAAAGACGTGTTCAGGTTTTTCTGTTTTTTAGAGCTGGAATCAGATATGGAAAGGCTGAAAGTGTTATATTATGACAGTTTTACCACCCATGATTCCATCGGTGTAAAACGGAAGCTGCGGTTCCGGTCATTCAATGGCTATCTGAAAGAGGAAGAACGAAACGTCCGTCCGGCAGAGCATCAGGAGATTTTGGAACTTTTGAAGCAGTGTACCAACTGCAGGGACCAGCTTCTGATCATGCTGCTGGCAGAGACCGGATACCGGATCGGCGAGATTTTAGGTGTAAATTATACCAGAGATATTGATTATGAAAGACACACCATCCGGGTATTCTTCCGGGATGACAATGAGAACAAGGCAAGGGCGAAGAATGCGGCGTACCGAAGATCCAAAGTCAGTGATGCCACTTTCCAGTTTTTACTGTTTTATTTGTCCAAGTACCGGGAATTTCTGCAACACCAGCCGATGCTGTTTGTAAACATCGAAGGAGAGACAAAAGGAAAGGCACTTCAGGTGGACGCAGTTTACCGGATGCTGGAGCGGATAGAGAAAAAGACAGGCATCCATACGACACCTCATATGCTACGGAGATACTTCGGAAATATGAGGCGGGATGCCGGATGGCCACTGGAAATGATCAGTGAGGCATATGGACATAAGCACATCGATACGACCATCAAATATCTGAACCTTGTAGATGACCAGCTTATGGAAGCCAGCGACCAATATTATGCAAAGCATTCTGCCCTTTATGATGTGGAGAAACTCCTGTAGGAGGTGAAGAACATGCCCGCTTATCAATTACATATTTATGAACAGCAGGAAGAGCGGGAAGCACTGGAACAAAAAATCTGTGAACAGGTGGATGCCTGCACAGAGGTAAATGGGAAAATACGAAACAGGGTAAAGAAATTCCTGATAGAAGAGGGGATTACCGACATTTCGGAAATGGACGTAGCCCTAAGGATCCGATACGAAGAATATCTGGAAAGGAACGAAACCGTTCATGCACCGATTACCTGCCTGCGGGGATTTGACAGAATCTTCCTTCATCAGATGAAAGAAGAGATGCAGACACTGGCAGGGCGAAGAAACTATACCACCGAGTATCGTGATCAGTGGATCTGCCTAACCTATTATCCGGAGATTGAGATAGCAGAATCTTTTCTGACCAGCAAAGATGGAAAGGAACTGCTGTGGGATTTTACACTGGAGTGTCCAAAAAGTTTGAAGATGCAGATTTTTACAGTATTAAAAGAGGTGATCCATACCTACAAAGGCCGTTATAGAAAAGAGAAACTGCTGGCACTGCAAAGGCTCTATCAATTTTGTATGAAACATCAAGTGGCTGATATTGAGACCATGACACTGGCCAAAGAACAGCAATTTGAGCAGGAACTCTCAGAACATTTTAGAGGGGAAAAGAAAAGTGCTGTGTTTGGTATCCTGCGGATGAGCAGAAAAATCCTATTTTTACAGGCACCGGAAATTCATTGGAATGCGAATGTGTGGTTTTTGGAACGTTTCCATTTTTCCAGAGAACGAATGAATCCAAGCAAGCCCGTGGAATGGGTATCCTTTAAAGAGGTGAACAACCTAGAAAATCAAAAGATTTTGCAAAAATATCTGCGGTACCTGTTTGGAATCACAGATTTATCTATCAGTACCATCCGAATCAAGCTGCTGGAACTTCGTACATTCCTGGTACATTTCAATGGAGAAGAAAAGCCAATCTATGAAGTGGAAGCAGAGAAGATTCAGAGATATCTGGAATCCATTCAGAGACAGGATACCCGTGAAAAGACAGCAAATGGAAGAATCTTTATGATTTTGCAGTTTTACAACTTTCTTGTAGTAAAAGGATATCTGAAGAAGATTCCCTTCCGGCATGAGTATTATTTGCAGAAAGAAATGCATGGCCACAATGACCGCAGCGTACCAGAAAGAATCTATACGGAAATTTTATCGAAGCTGGCAGAGTTTCCGGAACATCTGCGGTTGATGTTCCTGCACTTATGGTGTACGGGAATTCGGGGAAGCGAAGTGTGTACCCTGACAGGTGGTGATTATGAAGAAAAGAATGGAGATTACTGGCTAAAAGTATATCAGGTGAAAATGAAAACGTATAAGCGGGTTCCCATTCCGGAAGCATTGTACAAGCTGGTACAGGTGTACAAAAAGAAATATCAGATTGGACCAGAAGAATATCTGTTTAAAAGCAAAAAAGGTGGAGCATTCCAGTATGCTACATTACGGTATCAAATGTTGAAATACTGTGAGAAAAATAAGATTGCAGACGGGGAGTACATTTTCAGATCCCATGATTACCGTCATAACCTGGCTACGCTTTATTATGATAACGGTATTTCCCTCCAGGCGGTACGGGATTACCTGGGGCATGAATACGAAGAAATGACCAGACAGTATGTGGACTATATGCCGAAGAAACTGGAAAAAGCCAGTGAAGCATACTTCCAGGAAGAAACCCACAGCTTTGCGGCGGAACTGATGAAAGGAGAGTTCCATGGATAAAAAATTATATCTAATCGATTTGGACTGCTATGCAAGAGCAGATGAAAAACAGAAAAAGAAGGTAAAGGAATCCCATTGCTTTGATTTCGGGCTGCTTCCAACAAAGGGACTTCAAAAAGAATTCCGTTCCTTTATTGAGGAACGAAGCCGACAATGTGCATTGGCAACGATGATACAGGAACGAGTGATCTATCAGAGATTTTGCAGAATGGTAAAGGATAAGCACATCCGGGCAGAGAGCCTGCAGGAACTGGAGTGGGAACAATGGCTGCTAAAAATCCGAAGCTGGCTTCTGGAACATGGGCAGAAACTGACCATGCAGGGAATCAGCGTATATGGGAAAGAAAAGACAGTGCCATCGAGCGTCATCACGTATGTGCGGAAGGCATATCGATTTACAGAAGCCAAAGAGGAACGGGATGAGATTGAGAAAGATATCTGGACATTAGAGAATCTGGACATTGCCTATAAAAAGAATCCGATTAAAAATGTGCAGACTTTGAATTTTACAGCGATTATCCAGGATGACTTACGGGAAGAAACAAAAAAGGCAGTTTATGAACATTTACATCATGAAGCGATTGCAACAATTATCAAAGAACTGACAGCCATCCGGAGACTATCCAAATATCTGAAAGAAACATATCCCGATATCCATTCGGCAGAAGAACTGAATCGGGAGTTGCTGGAAGAATATCTGACGTACCTTGCAACGGAAGCGGAGGGCGTAAATAATTACCGGGCAGATCTGACGAACCTCCGGGGACTGCTGGAAACCATCGGAAAATTATATGGGTATCCACACTTAGAAATTTTATTCCTAGCCAGTGACTTGCCCAGACAGGTGCAGCCGAAATTGAAATCTTATTCAGATAGTGAGCTGATTCGTTTTAATGCAGCGCTTGCGGAGCTGGATGAGCAGATGGAGCGGCTTATGGTCATCCACCAGATGTTAGGAACAAGGATATCCGATACCCTTACCCTGCAGACAGACTGCCTGTATCGGCAGGACGGACATCCTATGATCCAGATCCGGCAGATGAAAACAACTACCTTTGTGAAGCCTATCAGTGCAGAACTGGAACTGCTGATTGAAAAAGCAATAGAGTATAGCAAGAAAAGGTATGGAGATACGGTTTACATTTTTGTGGATGAAAAAAATAGCAAGAGACCGATGCAGTACAATACCGTTCAAAACAAGGTGATGGATCTGATTCAGAAAAAAGATTTGCGGGACGATCATGGAGAATTGTTTGGATTTGGAACGCATATGTTCCGCCATGTATATGGTATCCGCTTAACAGAACTGCATCTGGATGACTGGACCATCGCAAAACTACTGGGGCATACATCGGTAAAGAATGTGAAATTTTACCGAAAGATGAGTCTTCAGATCATTGCAGATGAAACAAGAGAAATCAGAGCAGAGATGAGCCGGATGATCCGGGCGAACCTAGCAGGATGGGGGAAAGAGTATGAGCAAATATGATAAGATGCTGGAGGTCAATCATAAGCAGAGTGTGGAAAAAATCCAGCGGGCAAAATTGGCAATTCAGGAGATGATTGAAGAAGAGGATAAAGTGACCGTTCCCAAACTGATGCAAAAGACCGGACTGTCCAGAGGATTTTTTTATAAGAACCCGGAAGTACGAAAGGCAGTAGATCGTGCCTTGCAGCTACAGGCTGGCATGGTAGATAAGAGAAGAAAGATTTTAGATATGGCAATGGACAACCGTATCCTGCAATTAGAACAGCAGGTGGCAAAATTAAAAAGAGAGAACGAGACATTACAGAAAGAAAATGAAGCAATGCGGAAAGCATTGAATAAAAGAGATTTGAATTTGATCAAGAATTTTTAATGAAGAAGAAAATAATCAGCGACTGGCAGGGGCGTGGGAAACGTGCCTGCTGGTGGTTGTGGGGATAAAGCATAAGGGAAAGAGAAGTAAGACTTTCCATTTTGTTATTTAGATATTTCATGGTACAATAGTGCTATAAGTTAAATTTGAGGGAGGGATTTCTACGATAGCACTTTTGGAAAAAATTCGTGAAGTAATAAATAAAAGAATACAAGAGAAAAAGAAAAATGAATTTACAGACTTGGCGCCCATTGATGATATTGAAAATGGAGCTGAATATTTAAAAGCATTACATTGGGCGATAAAGAAAAAGAAAGTTAAAAATATTGCACTGGCAGGTCCATATGGTGCGGGCAAGAGTAGTATCATTGATACATATTTGAAAAAACATAAAATTATTAGAAGTAAATCGCTTCGTGTTTCAATGGCAACTTTTGTTGAAAACGAAACTGATGAGAAGGGGAATCCTAAGAAAATTTCATTGGGACAAGATGAAATAGAATTAGGAATTTTGAAGCAATTATTTTATAAAGTCAATTATAAAAAGATACCGCAGAGCAGATATCGAAAGCTGCACAAAATTAATTGGAAACGTGTTTGGGGATATTTGGTTTTGATATTTTTAATTTTGGGAGTGATGGAATTTATATTTTTTCCAGATACTTTTCAAATGATAATCGAAAAAATAGAAGAGGCAGGTGGAAAATTTGGATTAAAAGGAATGGTTTCAGATATTATTTTCCTTGCTTTTTGTGTGGGAATATTGGCAATTATTGCCCGAACATATCGTTTGGTGTTGTTTCGTTTTAAAGTAAATGAAGTAAAATTGCCAACAGAGACAGTTGTGAAAAATTCTGAAACTGCAGCGGAAACAGTATTCAATAAAAATATGGATGAAATTGTATATTTCTTTGAAGAGACAAAGTATAGAATTGTGTTTTTTGAAGATCTAGATCGTTTAGAGGATCCATCTATTTTTATCCATCTTCGGGAGTTGAATACATTATTGAATAATTACGATGGGATTAAGGGGCGCATCGTTTTTGTTTATGCTATTAGAGATGATATATTTACAGATACAGACAGAACAAAGTTCTTTGAATTTATTATTCCGGTAATTCCAATTATAAATTCTACGAATTCAGGGGAAATCTTTTTACAAAAACTTGAGGAATCTGAAAAGAAAGGGATTGTTCATGAAATCTCACAGGAATTTATATTAGACGTATCTCCATATGTTGAAGATATGCGAATCTTACAGAATATATATAATGAGTTTGTCGTATATAAGGAAACGATTCGTACTGACCAGGATCTGAATTTGTCAGATGAAACAATGATGGCATTGATTATTTTTAAAAATTTGTATCCACGGGAGTTTGCAGAACTTCAAATGGAGAGAGGAGTTGTGAAACAAGCTTTTGAGGATAAGCAAAGATATATCTCTGGACAATGTATGAAATGGCATAATGAAGTTGATGAACTTACACAGGAACTAAAAGAATATCATGCTGCCTGTTTAAGAGACGTTAAAGAACTTAAAACAGCCATGCTGGGAGAAATGGTTGATTGGGAAGGAATTACTTATCGAATACAAGCAAATTATATGCAACATTACGCTACGAATAAGATAATGGAGGATGCATTTGATTTATCTATGCTAAACAGTATAGATTCTCCTATTGTTCGCTATTATTCATGGGATGGGTATGATGAATCAAAAACTGTAAATAATTTTCGGGAAATTTTTGAGAAGTATAGTAAGAGAATTAAAAATCTTCAATTTGTTCGAGAAAAAGGTGTTAGTTCAATAAAAAGTGAAATTGAAGATTTGAAGAAGAATGTACATGAACTTTCAGGCTGGTCACTTAAAAAGTTGATAGAAAAATTTGGAGTCAATAATGTACTATCTGAAAAAGTTGCTGAAAATAAATTGCTCGTATTTATGCTTCGAAGAGGATACATTGATGAAAAATACGCAAACTATATCAATTATTTTAAGGGGACAAGCATTACAAAAGAAGATATGAATTATATACTGGCAGTAAAAAATATGGAAAAGCTGCCATATAATTATAATTTGACAAAAGTTGGAATGGTTATACAGCGTTTACAACCGTATGAATTCGAACAAAAAAGTATTTTCAATTTTATTCTTTTGGAATATTTATTGTCTGAAGAGAATGAGAATGAAAAACGTATGATATTAATCGATCAATTATCTGATAGAACAGTGGAAAGCTGGGAGTTTATAGATGAATTTATTGAGCAAACTCAATATAAAGAGAGATTGATTCAATTATTAGCAATGCGTTGGCCTGATATGTGGAATGATATTGTCCAGGATATATCGATAACATACGAAAGGAAAATTTTTTATTTACAGTTACTTATTGATAACGTGGATACAGAACGCTTATTTGAATTAAATGACAATAATAAGATGAGTGACTTTATAGAGGAAAATCCAGATATATTACAGCAGCTATCATCTATTCAAGATCAAAAGGTGATTTCCTTAATTGAAACACTTGGAATTATTTTCAAGAATGTTTCTATTGAAAATGTTTCGGAGGAAATTTTGAGATATGTTTTTGAAAATCGGTGTTATGAGTTAAATGATACGATGATACGTAGGATTGTGGAATTTGAAAATGATACAATGCTTTCCGGTTTAGATACTCGAAATTATACAACAATTATTTCACTAGGATATGAACCGTTAATTAAATACATACAAGAAAATTTGAAACAGTATGTGAAGGAAATTATATTAGCATCTAATAATACTAAGGAAGATGTTGAACAGATTATGGATTTGTTAGAAAGAATGTTGGAAAATGTTCCAGAAGAGACCGAAATCTGTTTGGAATTAGTGAATCATGAAGAATTTTGCGTAGATGATATTTCTGAATGTTGTGGAAAGTTTGATTCTAATTTTGATAAGGGCGTGAAAATTCTTTGGGATGAGTTATTGGATAAAGGAAAAGTAAGTCTGAAATGGGAGAATATCAAATGTTATTGGGAAAGATATAAGATTACGCCAGAACTACTTCAATATATTGAAACAAATAGTGATCAACTTACATTTTTAGAGAATCAGTGTTTAAATGAAGTGTTTGCCGAAGAACTTATTACAAGTACAATTGATGATTCTGCTTTTGAAAAACTATTACCTCAGTTGGAATTAGAATTTGATATTCCAATAGAGAAGGTTGAGAGACAGAAAGTTGGAATTTTGATTAAGAAAAAATATATTCCTTTTGATGTTAATAAATATGGTGAAATTAAAGATGCCTATCCTGATTTATGTCCAGATTTTATTTTGTATAATCAAGCGGAATATATGGAAGTAATGGAAAAGATTCCAATGGGAGAAACATTATTAGAAACACTATTGCTTTCGCCTATTCTCGACTTTTCTAATGCAGAAGTTCTGTTGGATGCTTTTGGAGAAAATTATATGACTGCAAAAATTGCTGAAAACTTAGTTGATTCAAAGGTGACGATTAACAAATCGATATTTACAGCAGCCTGGGAATATGTAGATGAAAAAGGGAAAAAGACGTTGATGTTTAAATGCCTTTCGATTTTAGAAGCGGCTGATTTTGAAAATTGTTTTTCAGAACTTTCACAATGGTATTCAGGATTTTGCGATAGAAGTAAAAAACATAGCGTTGAATTACCTAATAACGAAGAAAGCCAAAGGCTTGCTAAACGATTACAAGAAGTATCGTACATTACAAGTTACAAATTACAAGAAAAAGAAGTCTATGATTCTGTTACGGAAACAAAAAAGAAAAAGAGTACTTTTGTGTGTTGGATAAAAGCAATCAAAGGATAAAAGAAAATTTTTCATAGTATTTAAGGGAGATCAAGGTAGGGTATAAAAGCCCTGCCTTTTTCTGAAGAGAAGTGTACACAGTACACAAATGTACATACCGTTAAAGCCCCTGTTTTCAAGGCATAAGGGGATAGGGGTACAGTTTACAGATGAACCGACAGGAGCACTTGACCAGAAGACAGGACATGAGGTGTTAGAGCTTCTTAAGGAAATCAACAAGTCGGGAAAGACTGTCATTATAGTAACCCACGATGAGGGGATTGCTAAGATGACGAACAGGATAATTACTATAAGCGATGGAAAGATTGTTGGGGATAATTAAAACTTTTTAGGCACATTTTTCGTATATGTTATTGTTGGGGCAGTGTCAAATAGCATATGAAACCAGTGCATAATTTGGTGAAAAGCCTACTAATGTTGCTCAATGTTATGAAATAGTAGGTCTTTTGAGAAGAAATTTTGATGGGAATTAAGGCAGCTAAAGAAAATTGCCTACTAAAGTTGTGATTTATGCGAGAATAGTAGGTTTTTTGGCTGACAAGATGCGACTAATAGTACAGACGTATCAGAAAAAGACCTACCAGATTGTGGAAATTGGTGAAATAGTAGGTTTATCGGGTAACTTTGGAAAGCGGTAAGAGTACCCACCGCTTAGGGTAATAGGCTGTGTGGTGAGATGACAGGATAATTAATCAAAATAATGCATTTTAAGCAGTATTTATGTTATTTCGTTCAATATGTTTTTTAATATATAATTAAAAGTACTATAATTATGATCATAAATTGGGGGAGGTGCTTTTTATGTCAAAAAAGAAATTATTTATGATAATTATTGTGGCTGTAATCTGTGTGGCTGCATTATCCGTTGCTTTGGTAATGGTGAGGGGAAAGAAGGAAAAGTCAATAAACTTAGGCAAGAGCAGCGAAGAAACAGATGAACAGAGCTATTGGAATCCGGATATTCACGGAATTGCCAAATCAGAGGATGGTTATTATTATCTCACATATGATATTGATGGAACTACTTTGAGATATTTTGATGATACTGCAAAGAAGTCTATAGCTGTATGTGCAAAGCCTGATTGTACGCATGACAGCTCTGATTGTAATGCATTTTATTCAATGGATTATCTTTCGACACCTGTCTATTATTATAAAGGATACATATATATGGTAAGAGTTGATGCAGGTATGGCGAAGGTTGTAAGAATACAGAAAGATGGAAGCAAGAGGGAAGATGTGGCAGAATTGTTTGCTAATGATGGTGTTACATCAATATCAATGGTTTTTCATGGTGACTGCATATATGCTTATGATCATCTGGGACATACAGCAAGTGATGAAGTCGGAAAAGAAGTTATTAAAAAGATAGATTTAAAGACTGGACAATCAGAAGAAGCATTTTCATATGAAGGCAAAAATGCTGCTATATCAGGAGCAAGAAGTTTTGGGGATAAATTATTTTTTAAGATATTCACTTATTCGTTAGACAGAGATAAACATGAGATTAATGAATCATTTCTGCTGTATTGTTATGATTATAATACAGGAGAGGCAAGTATGATTTCAGATAAGAATATATCGGATTATTATGTAGATGAAGATAATGGGATATTGTTCTATTTTGTAATTGGAAAAGGTCTGTATTCAAGAAAACTTAACGATACAGAGTCAACATTGCTGTATAAAGTAGATGAAACAATAGTACGTGCCACAATGTCATATGATGGAAATTATCTATACATGTCTAATGGTGGGGCTGGAAGTGCGACTGATTACAGCAGGAAGATAGAAAGAAAAATATTCGTTCTGAAAACTGATGGAACGGTTGTTAATACAATTGCACTCGACAAGAATTCAGGAACAGCATATTTTGGAGATGACAGATATATGTTTTTTGCAAAAACGGGAGGAGAACTTGTATATATAGATAAAAAGGATATTCTGGGAAATTATGAGTTTAAAAAGGCGGAAGTTAATTAATATACTCTAAATTTATTGATGAAAGGAAAGAATTTATTATTTGTGGAGAGGCAAATAATGTATAAGTTAAGTGTTCTGACAGGAAATTGCTTGAGTAGTTGGTAAAAAGCCTACTAATGTTGCTAAATGAGATGAAAAAGTAGGTCTTTTGAAAAGAAATTTTGATGGGAATTAAAGTGGCTAAAGAAAATTGCCTACTAAAGTTGTGATTTATGCGAGAATAGTAGGCTTTTTAGCTGACGAGATGCGACTAATATTACTGATATATCAGAAAAAGACCTACTAAAGTGTGAGATGTGACAGATTTAGTAGGCATTTAAGATGGAAAGAAGCATCATAATCCAACTTACAATGTAAAAAAGACCTACCAGATTGTGAAAATTGATGAAATAGTAGGTTTACCGGGTAACTTTGGAAAGCGGTAAGAGTACCCACCGCTTAGGGTAATAGTCTGTGTGGTGAGATTACAGGATAATTAATCAAAATGATGCATTTTAAGCAGTATTTATGTTATTTCGTTCAATATGTCTTTTAATAGATAACTAAAAGTGCTATAATTATAGTTATGAATTGAAGAAGGAGGGTGTCTCATATGAAGGGTAAGAAAAAGGTTATTATAGGTATTATTGCAGCAGTTGTAGTTGTTGGAATCGTGGTGGCAGTAGTTCTGGGGATGAGAAGAGGGAAATCAGACAAAACAATTAATGTCGGCAATGCAACAGAGTCAGACGAGATGAGCAGCTGGAGAACTGACGGACATCGTGTGGCTAAAGCGGAGTCGGGATATTATTATCTGGAATGGAGTGATACAGATTCGACTACAATGCTTATGTATCTTGATGACAGTACACATAAGACTATTCCGGTGTGTGCCAAAGCTGAATGTAAGCATAATTCATCAGATTGTAATGCAGTATTAGACAGCAGTTACGACAATTCTCCGCTTCATTACTATAAGGGAAGTCTATATGTTGTTAAAGTGGAAGGCGGTATGGCTAAGTTAGAAAGAATTGCTAAAGATGGAAGCAGCAGAGAGGATGTTGCAGATCTGTTTGCCAGTGATAACGGAACGGTGTCTTTAGTATTCCATGATGATTGTGTATATGCATATGACAGAATTGGACACATGGGGGCAGTTGAGAGCAAAGATACTGATAAAGTAGTGATTGTAAAGGCAGAACTTGCAAATGGAAAGACAAGTGAGGTGTTCTCATACGAGGGAGCGAACAACGCTATTAACGAGGCGAGAAGTTTCGGTGATAAGTTGTTTTTCCTGATTAATCATAACTCAATTGATAAAGAGACATTAACGGCAGATGTTAATTACAAGCTTTATTGTTATGATTATGCCACAGGCAGCGCAGAGCAGGTATCTGACAAGAATATATCTGATTATTATGTCGATACAGACAATGGAATTCTGTATTATTTCGTGATAGATAAGGGGCTTTATTCAAGAAAGCTTAATGAAAATGATGGCAAACTGTTGTATAAGGCGGATGATTCAATAGTAATGGCAGCCCTGTCTTACGATGGAAAGTACATATATATGTGTAACGGTGGTGCAGGAAGTGCAACCCAGATTACTAATTTTATTGATGAAAAAATATTTGTACTCAATCCAGACGGAACACTTGTCAATACTATAGAACTCGACAGAAGGAAAATGAGTAATCTGTACTACGGCGACGACAAGTACCTGTTCATAGGCTACTCTAATAAGCTGTCGTATATTGATAAGAGCAATATTAGCAGCAGTGTGGAGATAGTTCCTGTTAAGTGATTTTGAAGTGGGCTTACACAGTGAGGGGCGGAATATGAACGAGTTTAGGAGACTGATTAACAGGAAAGTTGTCATTGGCTTTATCGCATTACTTATTATTAATGTATCGTTGTATGTGTATCAGCAGACAAAGGGCGCAGGGATTAAGGAATTAAGGTTTGAAACCGCGCAGCGGCAGTGGTGTGTTGATTACTATGGCAATTATGATATTGAGGTTGCGATAAATGCGGTGGATTCGGATATAAAGAGGATATTAAGTTACAGGAAGGCTGATAAGCAGGGGACTGTGGCGGAATCCGAGGTACAGGCTGGTGCGGAGACCGAAGTTTTGGGGAAATATAAGGCACTGTCTGAGAGTGAGCAGCTTCTGTTTCTGACGGTATTAAGGGATATAGAAAGCCAGTTGGAATATATAAAGAAGTATCCTGAAGACATGAAGCAGATTCAGACTAATGCACAGCAGCTTATGACTTTCTCTATATTTTCAGATAAGAACAGCTTTACATATAATAATATTGTAAAGACTGGCAAGGATTTTGAAAAAGTAGCTGATGTATCGCTTTATCTTGTTAATAATAAAGCAGCAGGCAGTTTTGTGAATTATTATTACACATTTTACTTCGCGCTGATTATGATGGTTTTCATAATATATGGTCTGTCGGGTGAGCGTGATAATGGAATGTGGGGGATTGTACATTCGGCAGGAAGCGGAAGGCTTCGGCTTGCGTTACACAGACTGTTTATTATCGCAGGCTCTGGCGTGGTTATAACAGCGGGTCTGTATTTTACAACATTTGCAGCAGCGCTGCTGTTATACGGCGGAGCAGGTGCGCTCAATGCGCCGGTTCAGTCTATACAGGCATTTGAAAGATTTGCTATGCCGATGAGCCAGATTGGGTTCGTGCTATACAATTATGTATACAGTGCGCTGGCGGTAGTGGTTCTTAGCGTGGCATTATGGACTGTATTCGTTGTCAACAGGAAGCGAAATCATGCGCTTATTCTGACTGGAGTAGTTGTGGGGCTGGAAGTGCTTATGTATTACAGGATAGGACTTCACAGCATCTACAGTGCATTTAAACAGATTAATATTGTGCGTCTTATGAAGGTCAACGCGGTCATCAGCACATATGCGAACCGCGGAAGGGGAAGCTTTGTCATATCTGAGTCGGCTATTATGTTCTGGGTGCTTATGGTGATTCTTGTTGTGTCCGTGGCAGTTGCGGTAGTGGGAACTGTGTTTATGCGTCCGAGTCAGGGTAAAAATGTGCTGACACGGCTTACTGATAAGCTGTATGCCGGATATCAGCATCTTTTTGCAAATGTGCCGGTTGTTCTCAAGGAGATTCACAAGCTGATTGTGACAAGCAGGGGATTTACGGTTATTGTGGTGCTTCTACTGGTTGTTATGTATTTTATCAGTTATGGAAAGATGGCTTTCTCGGACAACTCCAGAGAGCGTGACAGGATATATCTTGAGAAGGGCGGTGCTGATTATTCGCAGATATCTGCCCTGATTGATGAGCGCAGAGCTGATTATATGCAGGCTGTCCAGAAAAGTATGGAAGCTTCTGAACAGTATGAGAATGGTGAGATTGGAATTGATGAGTTATCGCAGATTAATTCGACTGTGTCTATATATGCGTCGCGCTATGCTTCGGTGAGGGAATTTGAGCAGAAGCGGGAATATCTTGAGAATCTTAAGGAAGAGACTGGAATTGACGGATATATGATGTCGGACAGAGGATACGAGGAAATATTCGGCAAGTATGGAAAGGCAAGGGAGATTGTGCTTCTTATGGCTCTGCTTGCGTCTGTTGTGCTTATTGTATCAGAGAATATCGGAATTGAGACAAGCACAGGAACTAAATATATTGTCAATGCTGCGAGCGGAAAGAATACGGTTAAGATCAAGAGAATTGCCGCTTCTCTGGCACTCTGTATAGTTTTGTATTTTATTGTGTATGGAATTGATATGATATATTTGCAGAATTATTATGGCATGCCATATACAGAAGCACCGCTTATGAGTCTTACATTTATGAGGGACTGCGGACTAAATATTTCTATTGGAACATTTATTGTAATACGATTGATTGTAAGGCTGGTTATGATGTTTGCTGTATTTGCAGTCACATATGTGTTTAGCAGCCGTTTTTCTGAAGTGCGTGGAAGGGCTGTCAGTGTACTGATCATAGTAGCGGTGATTGTGCTTGTGGTTGTAACGGGAAATGTCAGCATATGGTGAAGGAGGCTGATATGGCTGAGTTAAAATATAATGATGAGAATTTTGATGATGACTTTGACGATTTCGATGATTATGATGACAGATTTCATCAACAAATGAAGTTGACTATGGTACTTCTTCCATATATACACAGAAAGATATGGAAGATGCTGTTAAAGTTATAAAAAGAAAGTTTAAGCATATGAAGGGATTTGAACTTCATAAAGTCTATTTTGTAGATGACGAATTCTCCGAAAGTACTTTGCAGGCAGTAAATGCAAAAGGTAAGAAACAGGGATGGACAGAAAAATTTACGCAGGTTGTTTATTTTCAGACAGATTTTCAGACACCGATAAAAGAGTCAGATATTAACAATCCTGAATGGGAAGCGAATACAGAGTACATACATTATGGATGGACTCTTGCACGGAGCGATGGCGGCAAGTGGCGGATAATATCTGAAGGATATTAAAAAAAGGCAGAAGATTTACCCGAATTATCCTAGGTAGTTCTTCTGCCTTTGACTGTATAAAGTTCTATATATTGTTGTGTGAATTATTCCGCATCACCGAATATTACATGTCTTACTGGTGTAAGTGCATATAATAGTATCATTCCGATGATTCCGCATACGATTATCTCGCCAGCGCCAACTGTAACGAAGAACATTGCAAACATGCCCTCTGAGCCGTAAGCAAACTTAAGTACGAATGGTACAATGATTGTGTTAGCAACAATTGGTGGAACTGGTGCAAGCCACTTATGCTTTCTTAACAGGTATGTTCCGATTGCACCGATAAGTGTTG
>ERZ827452.1568-NODE-1568-length-20973-cov-3.625012_pt1 | contig 20973 bp, 28 predicted proteins | sample MGYA00519866_ERZ827452 | MGnify/ENA primary metagenome ERZ827452 (study PRJEB31778, sample SAMEA3449307) | human gut metagenome | biome: human gut; feature: human-associated habitat; material: faeces | place: United Kingdom | collected 2010/2012 ... | reverse complement strand
CATCATCTTTTTCCGAGCATCTCTTGAGCTTTCAGTTTCTACACCATCTTTACGTTGCTGTACGTTAAAAGCCTTACGCATCTGGTCACTCATGCTGTCGCCACGCATCTGCTCTTTGGTCAAATCAAATGCTGCATCCAGATAAGCATCAGTCTTACCTTCAGCAGTAAAGTTCGGTCGTTTTGCCTTGATGATAGCTTCTTTCAATGCTTTGTTGTCCAATTTTTCAGTATCAGTAACTTTTGCTTTGTCTGCCAACTGTTCCAACTCAGCACGTTCTTTTACTTCTGCCTTAGCCTGCTCTTTAGCATCGTTTACTGCCTTTTCGGTATTTTCCTTTTCAGCATCCAACGCAGCTTGCAGTTTGTCGCGTTCTGCGGTAGCGGTTTCAAGGTCTTTTGCAGCTTTCTCAACCTTTTTGTTCAGTTCGTCACATTTCTTCTTGGCATCTTCGTAACGCTTGGTAGCATCGTCAAGTTTCTTGATGTTTTCCTCGTTATCAGCGGTAGCTTTGTCAAGCTCTTTGCCGCGCGCTTCATTTTCTTCTGCCAGTTCTTCGTTCTCTGCGTGCAGCTCTTCATTTTCTTTTTCGAGAGCATCACAACGTGCCACCAGCTCAGATGCACCGTCAACCTGTGCTTTCAGTTCATCCTCTTTGGATTTGAGAACAGTTTTCATTGCCAGCAGATTGCTCTCTGCGGCATCGCATTTGCTTTGCAGTGTGGAAATATGGCTGATTACGGAATCTTGCAGTTCGTACTCAATGCCATCAATTCTAAATTTGCTCATTTTTGGAATCTCCCTTTCTTCTTCATGATAATCTTCTGGATAACATTCGTCGCCATCACAATTAAGGCGAGCTTTCATACCTGCCCTTGCCTTTTTGACAACAGCAAGATGATTGATACGGATGTTGCGCTGAATAGCGTCATAAGGCTCACCATTAGCAGTAACGCCCGGTGTTTCCTCAACATCGCAGCGGTATCCTAAAGATAATTCTCTTGCGTCACCGATTTCCTGCGGTGCAAACAATACAATGTCGCAACCAACATACTTACGGCCTTCGCCTAATTCTTTAGGATAACCCTCTGACAAAATCGAGCCGATGCTCAACTTCTTTGCAGTTTCCGGCGTAACTTTACCAGCACTAGGATGTCCTACAGTAATAGGCTTGCCCCTAAATGTTGCAAGGCTATCAATGCTAAACACTTCCTCTGGCGGTCTATACTCACGCCTAATGGTTTTATCGGGATTAAGATATGTGTAGATACCTGTCCTTGCGACAATAGGGGAATCCCTTAAAAAACCATCTGAGTCTTTGACAGCTTCGGCTACAATATAGCTGTCCATTCTTTCATAACGTTGTACATTTTCCATGTTCTCACCTCCTATCTTCGCAAATTTGGACATAAAAAAAGCACCCATTACAGGTGCATATTAAAAGCGACTATCTAAATAGACACTTTATAAACCTTATTGAAAAAAAGCGTCCGCAAAACGCAAACGCCTTAATCTTCTTCGTTTTCATCTCTTTGACTTTTCAGCCATTCGTTTAATTCTTGTACTTCTTTTTCACGTTCTGAGTACTCTGGTGTACCTTCAAACACATAACCGCCCATAGGCTTTTTACTGTCAATCGCCCAGCGCTCAGCAAGTGTTAATCGTCTACCCATATTATCACCTCACACTTATAATATACCGCACTTTCAAGGCTTTGTCAGCACTAAACTTCTTCAACCTCTACCTGCATATATCCCGGACCTGCCATAAGCACACGTTTTACACGCATACTTGTACTTTTGGACACAATGACTTCTCCGTCGGATTGGTCTGCGGCAAAGTCATTTACAGAAGCACTCTTTCTGAATCCGTCTTTCTTCGTGAAGATGATTTTAAATGGTTTGTCTGCATTCGCACCGCCCGTTGTCTGAGTATTACTCGACCAGCTTGTAACAGAATTCGTACCAAACGCACTGCCCTTTTCAATCAGTTTTTGATACTTGCTAAACTCCGCTGCACTCACATCAACAGCTCTATGGATTGTGCCTGTATGTCTTGGTGAATGGTCAATGAAGTATTCAAGCTGTCTGTTCATCTGCTTGCCTTTGGCTGTTCGGTTATTGCTTACCGCTTCGTAGTTCTCAGTATTAGCAAACTCTTTGGCTGCCTTAATCGCTTTCCTGCGTCTTAACAGCTGTGCTACTGTCGGCGGATTCTTCCAGTTCTTGGTATTAGTCATAAGCGCATCTGCAGGAGCGTGGTAATTCTCATATCTGTCACCCTTTGTTCGGATGTCAACAATCTTGTTAGGATTGTATGCACCTGTTTCCTGCTTAGGCGGCGTTTTGTCAAATTCAAACTTTTGACGTTTAGGATACTTCTCAACATAGATATGTTCGCCCATCATCGCCATGTTGGACATAGTATTTACGCTTACTTCTTTGCCTTTGTACGTCCAGCCTCTATCTGTTCGCTCAACCAGCTTTGCGCCAACTCTGATTTGTGTCCCCTTAGGCGCATTCTCAAAAGCATCAATAATGTTGTTTCTAAACCCTTGCGTAAACCGCTTACCAGCACGCTCTCTGTTCAACGCGTTGATTGTAGTACGCATCTTAGGCGGCAACTCTCTGCTTCTCAAAGCACCTTTAGGCGCTTTTAAAGCAACCTTTTTGCCTTTTACCTTAACATAGTTGCCATTTACATCACGTTCCATCATCTTCGACGCACGTCCTGTACCAAAGCTCTTAGGCAATTGCATTGCTCTGTGTTTTCCTAGTCCGAACCATGCGCCAAACTTCTTACCGTTCAGTTTGCCGCCCATGCCACCAGCAATACGTCCATCTCTGCCAATCAGTACATGTGCGCCGTTGATTGTTACCCACCTGTCATTTCTTACGTCGCCTGTCACATTGTCGCATTTTATGACACGCAAGCCGTCTACTGCGTACTCAGGCTTCAGTACTGCCACATATACGCCATCACTATCACAACGTATGCTGTCACAGTATTTTGCCATATACTCCAGCATTGTTATACCCCCCTTTTCTGCAATAAAAAAGCACACTCAACGTGTGCCATCCGAAAAATTGAAAGTATACTTATGGAAATTGCACCATTTTCCGAAAGTATACTTTCAATTTTTTCAATATACCTTTTTGCCAGCTTTGTAAGCTTCTCTTGCTTGGTTAACACTTAAATCATTTGCCCCACCCCAATAATCATAATCATCACGTTGCACCGGGTCATTCGCCCAACCGCAAACAGGGCAAAAGCAATAATCGTCATCTACTCCAAATTCGTGTTTTCCACATACTGGACATTTCATTGTCTTATTCCATCCTTTTTCATATTATCCAAATAATACGATTCTCCACGTTTAGGCTTAAACATCGTCACTATGCCACCACGTGAGCCGACTTTAGCTATCACATAATCATTTGTAGCTTTATTATACCTTACAAAACTCATACCATCTTTGCGTGCATATCCTATAACATCGCCACCAACAGGAGTTTGTGCCAACTTTATCGCTCTTTTTATATATGCTTTAGCAGTTCGGTATTCTCTGAAGCTCTTTACATGCTTTTCGATATGGTCTTTTGCAACAGCTAACGTCTTAAAATCTTTCATCGTAAGTCTGTTATAACCTTTTGCGCTTGCTTTCGGCTCTTTTTTTAAGCCTACGCTGATAAATCCTGGTTTAATAAATACCCTCGCACCATTGGGCATTGTTACCCAACGTCCACCGTTAAGTGTAGGGATTGCAGCTTTCATCTTTGTAAACGCATCCATGCGCTCTTGACTGAGTTTCAGCCCCAGTTCTGGAATATACCATACATCACCGTCAGCTCTTGTAACAGCATAACAAGCTATCTTACAATTATATTTTACCGCGCTTTCCATGTTTTGTCAGCACCTCTTTCCAATAAAAAAGAGGCACTTTGAAAAAGCACCTCAAAATACATTTTCTACTGTCTGTTTAAACTCTCTGTATGCCCATTGAGTTTTGGCATCGTCATCCATTGCACTCAGGCACTCAACGCCTAGTTTGTAGTACCATGCCTGTTTTTCTTTGCTTCTGTTAAAGCGTTTCCATAAGTCATTGCCAACAACGGACAAATCTTGTTTCATCTCTCTGATGTTGGACAGCTTATCAGCCAGCACAAGCATCTGGACGCGTCTGGGAGCTGTTCTAAGCTCATTACAGTCTTTAGCCTTGCGAACTTCCCACGGCTCACTTTTATCTTCTGTATGAGCCGCTACAAGCTCTGCAACATCATCTCCGAAATACTCTCTAATGTCTGCAATCTTTACTGCCGTATCTTCAACTACATCATGCAGTATTCCGGCTACAAGCAGGTTTTCATCTGCACCCATTCGGTATAGGATTTCCATTACCTCTAACGGATGCACAATATACGGCACTTCTTTGCCTTTTCGCTTCTGTGTTCCATGTTGCATCGTCGCAAACTGAATCGCACTATTGATTTTCGCCAATACAATCACCTCTTACACTTATATTTTATCGCATTATAAGTGTTTTGTCAGTGTTATTTTTCGTTAATTCCCAACGCTTCAGCAGCAACATTCGGGCTATATCCAAACACCTTTTGAATGTACTTGATTGACTCTTCTTTGCTTAATCCTTGCTCAGTCAGTTTTTGTTTTGCCGATTCTTTGTCTAATCCATGCTCTTTAACGATATATTCAACCGCTTCTTCTTCACTAATGCGAGTCCCACTTTCAAAACCCATAAAAGCTCCTGCAGCATAACCATCTACACACCATTTATCTTCTTTTAAGCATTCGGCGTAACCACTGCCGCTTCCACGGCGACATAAACCGTCAGGATTGCAAATCATAAATTCCATATTCTTCACCTCCGCAACTATATTTTACCGCATTTTTTGTATTTTGTCAGCGCTCTTCATAATTTTTCAGTTCATCAATACCTTTAGGCATAGGCAATGTAGCAGAAATCTCTCGCATTTGGTTCTCTAACGCAATACGTTCTGGAGAACCCTCTTTCATATTCCTGCTTTTTTCATAAATCGGATGAAGTTTATTCTTTACTGCCATGCTCTCTTTAGAATGTATCTGTAACTCAAACTTCTGCCCATCAGGAGATACACAATCAAGATGGATACCCTTGTAATCGCTAGTCTTGTCAAGATATTTGTTGTCAATCTTGGTTACTTTATATCCACGTTTTCTCAGAGCATCAACGGTTTTTACTGCATTTTTGCCTAAATCGCTATGTTTGCCCATCTGAGTATATCTCACAAGGTCACCCATTTTATTAATGACTGCGTAATCCGGCAACTTTTCTTTGTTTTTACGCCGAATTTTATTTTCTACACTGCTTGCAGTCTTAACAGAGTATTTTAATCCAGTCATACCCATATTTAATGCTTTGGATATATTCACAAGGTCTTTAGTGATTTTAGGCTCAGCTTTTCTTGCTTTGTTATATGCTTTCTGCGCTTTTACTGAGCTACGCACCAAAACATTATCTTTAGATGCTGCAGAACCGCCAACAACACTACCACCATTAACTTTTGCCGTGGCAGCCAGCGTTCTGTTCTTTTTTTGCGTCATTCATTTATTACTAATCCTTTCTGCACCAGCCACTGCTGCATTGCTATACCTAATTCGTTAGGCTTGCCCAACTGAGAGTTTGCAAAAACCTCTGCGAAAAACTCTTCCTTCGACGATTTGCCGTACTTGGATATGTTGTCGCTGATTTTAAATCTCTTGTTGTTTTTCTTGGCTATTGCAATTATTTCTTTGCGGCATTGGTCAACAACTTCATTCCGTCTTTCGTCATACCACTTATATTCAACCTCATGCATTCTCTTCATAGTGCTTTTTGAATAATAGCCATAATTCTTGGCATATTCTATAGCACCATCTTTATCACGAAACTTTCCGCTGTTTTCGTCATCCCAACCGTCGGCTTTAAACCTTTGCGTTATAAGCATGTTTTGTAACATGTGACCATATTCATGGGTGATAGTATAAATACTTAACTTGTCTTCATCACATGGCATTTTAAAAGGCATTCCAGACGCATCCGGTTCAGCATCCCTTTTACGAGAATCTATCATTTTAGTTCTATTGCTAAACAACACTTCAGATAGTGTCAAAATTTGAGTATCAGCATTAGACCTCGTTGTTGTAACACTTCCATATGTACTCTTGCTTCTATCCGTTGTAAGCTCAACTTTACAAGACTTTACCACGCCAAATTTATGTTCCAACGCTAAAATCTGATTAGTTGTTTCTATAGCCAATTGTTTATCAGTTTTTGCCATAAATCCTGCGCCAATATACTTAAATCCAGCTTTTTGTAAAGCACCTTGAATTTCTTCATGCTTCGTGATTTGCATAGCACCGCTTTTTGCCTTGCCTTTACCTGCAACTGTTTTTTTGCTCTCTCCAATCTTTTTCATCGGCTTATATACTCTGATAAGCTTCTTGCCTTTTTTTGCTTTGCTTGCCATGCTCATAATCAGAGAAGTTCATGCCAAACATACGGCCTTTTAATCTTCCGCCAGCACCAGATTTAATACGTCCTGTGCCACCAATCAGAATGTGACTTCCGTTCAGCGTTACCCACCTATCATCATAACGTGCCTGTGAGAGCTTGTATTCAAGTTCTCGTTCAGTATCCGCTTCTACAACAACCGAGCCATCATATCGCCAGCCATTGTTAAGAACGGTCAAATATGTACCGTTGCTCAATTTATGCTTGATACAATATTTCTGCTCTTCCATCGTTCTTTCCTTTCCAAATAAAAAACCGCCTACGTTTGTAAGCGGTTCATTTTAATACTGTTTTATCATAGCCCCAGCAAGATAATCAAAATAACTTTTTACAGCTTCTTCCGGAGCATTTTTAGTGAGCAAATACATCTTTGCTTTTTTATCAAATGTATACCATGCATGATTTTTCTTAAAATAAAAATCTTTATCGTTAGGATATACTACATCTCCACCATTTTCGTTGTATCTATTCCAATCATCCATTTCTTCAATGGCATCTTCGGGAGTGTCTTTTGTAGGTTTATATACAGTATATCCTTCTTCTTCGTTATATTCTTCGATATACCATTTGGGATTTTCCATAAACTTAGGCATCTTTCGCATCGTTATCACCTTCTTAAACTGCATGAATATCTAGTCTGATACTTTCTTCGGCTAATTATCTATACAGATTAAAAATAAGCCGTTTTTAAATTTAATAAAACCACGTTTTCTCTACCCTGTTAGATAATAACATCGTCAGGCAACGGCTTGTAGTCTAAAAGCTCTTCCCATGTTACCCCTTTTTTGATGCACTCTTCGTAGACTGCAACTACACCACCGCGTTCTTCAACGCCAGCAGGATAGCCGCTAGGCTCTTCTAATCCAATAGGCTCTCCACCAATAACTTCAGCGTATCTCTCATATGCTTTTTCTTCCGGAGTACGAATGCTCTTTAAATATTCTTCCACAGTCATATTCTTCATTATTATGCCTCCGCTTATTACCAACCATTAAAATCAGAATAATTATTGACAATTTCATCAAATATGTCATTGCATACCTTAATAGTGTTAGGCATAAGATTTTCCATGGCATTACGAGCTGGTCCATTAAACGCAAATTTATATTCACCAAAGTGCGCCCACACCTCGGAATTTGCTCCTTTTTTGCCCTTTTCTTTACAGTATGCATTATTGTGCCCCCAAAAGCCTCCACCAGACCATGGGTTCACCCTACCACTTGTCTGCAATCCTAAAGCATCTGTAAACATTGATATGCCAGCTTTTTGTTGTACACTTACATATTCATCTCTTAATGCATAATCAATTGCTGATTTTACGTCTTTAGGAATTCTACCAGTTGACTTAATATGCTTTGTCGGAGGTCCTCCAAAATCTTTGTTTTTTTTATCAATAGCATTATTGATAAAGGTAACAAGGTCTTTTTCAATCGCTGCTGATAATTTAGCACCAGTTGCAGTGCGCGGATTAGTAAAGCTATACAAATCATGTCCGTTCATTGAGCTATATTTACCTAACTCAGTATGCGAAAGCATGTAATCTAATTGATGGAACTCTTCATGAAACTTTGTCTTAAGTGCTCCTTGACGATTAATGCCCGCTTCTCGTTCCCATTTATTGTTGTTCATATTCATATGAACAGCGTTATAACGCGGACTGAAATAGCCACCTGTATTTTCATAATATGAATTCTTTTGTGCAGCTACACCCAAGAATTTACTGTAAAACTGAGCTTGTTGCGGAGTCATGTTCTTTGACATAATTTCTTCCAGCTCTTTTTGATGTCTAACACTTAATCTCGAATGCGCCAAAGCGGATTTTATGGCTTGCTTATGCACATTTTGAGGATTTTTTGCTTTTCCCTCAACTTTTTTCGTGCCACTTTGCTTACCTACAATATTATACGGACGAACCAATCTTTTACCATTTTTAGCACGTCCACGTTCATAGTCTTTGAACCTTGTACCAAATATACGTCCTTTAAGTCTGCCGCCTACGCCAGCTTTAATACGTCCGTTGCCACCAATCAGCACATGATTACCCTGCATTGTCACCCAACGGTCATCATACCGAGCCTGTGCGATTTTAAAGTCTAATTCTAAACCAGATGTGGCATCTATTACTGCTGAACCATCGTATCACCAGCCTTTAGCAAGCACAGCGAACCATGAGCCATCAGTAACTTTCTTTCGGATTAGTACTTTTTCTGTTGTCATTTACTCATAAAGCATATATAAACAATACGCAACGCTGTTAGCGCAATCATCCCATACAGCATCAGCAAATTCACCTTGCTGATATTTTTTATAATCAGCTCGATATTGTTCTTTTACCATATTTTCCTGTGATTCGACATATCTTCTAACATCTTCTTTTGTTTTTACATCAAATTCGCCAATCAAATCACGAGATAAGCTATTGATTACTTCCTCGAAAAACTCTTCATATGTCACTTTTATCACCTCATGCTGTTGTCACGAATATTCATGGCATCATCATAGCCGTTTTCACCTGTACACGGTTTCACTGACTTGTAAAATTGCTCTTTACTCATTTTAGTAACCCTGCCAGTATACTTGAAAAATATAACTGGCTCTTCTTTATGCTTATCCTCTTTCCAATCATGAGGAGCATATTCTTTATTAAATGGTGTCCAGCTTACAGGCTCGAAGCCATTATCTACGTAAAATTTGTAATTGCCATCAAAACTATCAAGCTTTTTGCCACCCTGTTTTACAGCAAACTGCAACAAATCTGCACCTGTCGCATTGTCACCTTTATGACGACATACACTAATAATATCACCATCAGGAGTTACAGCAATAGTTGAACCTTTATTAGTCTTAAACAGTTTATCGTGCCGAAAATCTTTAACTGTATGAGTATCATCAACTCTCCATGATTTAGATTTGTCTACTGTTGCTTTTGCACTAACAACAGCTTTTTTAAACGTCACTGCATTAACAACAGTATAAGTTGCATAACCACTTCGTTTGTGACTTCCTTTAACAGTTATAGTACTGCCAACTTTAGGCACATAATGTGTACCATCTGGCATTTTGCCACCATTAATAGGAATATGTCTGCCCTTGCGAGTTATCCATACCTTTACACCACGGCTCACTTTAGCATCAAGCCTAATAGCTTCTATAAGCTCTTCAACTGTATCTGCTTCAATAATCTTATCATTGCGCACTACAGCAAACGGCTTGCCCTTGCCTGTGTAAAACACCTTGCAATGTTCTTGCCAATCTTCTTTCATCTTTATTATACCGCCCTATTGTTCTTTTGTCAGCTCTTTAGGCTGTCCGTTTTGTGGAGTGTTTGTGACTTGTTGCTGTGCTGCTCCCGGCTGTTCTTCCTGTGGTTCCTGCTCAGGGACTTTTGCATTCGGTACTATCTCAGTTTCTTTGTAAAGATATGCACGTGCTTCTTTTGCGTCCATTATCTGCATATCCAACATAGCTTTTACAGTATCAACTTTGGTTTTGTTTACTCCAGCTTTAGAGCTTGCAATGTCGATTTCTTCACGCTCGGTCATCTCTTTGAGCGGATTAAACTCAATCTGCCAATCCTCATACTCTTTGCCGTTTGTAGGGCCGTTCTTGCAGTACTGAATCATTTTTATCAGTTTCTCCAGCTGTGGCTTCATTTTTGTATGCTGATAACGTCTTACTGCATTGTAGTAATTCTCAAAATCTGCAGCACCTGTTGAGTTTTCGCCACCGGGGCTACGTCCGAAAAGAATCGTTACAGGAATGCCTGTCATGCCAGATATTTCCTGCTGGAACTCTTGTATAATCTCACGTATACCAGCTACGCTCATATTGTGTATCTGAAAATCATCTTCGGTATCAATAGCCATAGAGTTCAGTATATTGCGTGCCATATCAAGCATATCAAGCCTTGTTTTCACTGCCATAGTGCCGTCATCAGTCATAAGCATATCACTAAGACCTTTTAATTTCAGCACTGCTTGTGATACACGTTCTATAATATCCAACGCCCTAGCATGAGCTGCGTCATTCCTGCGGATAGCTTTAATAACGCCATCCAGACACGATAAACCAGCACCATTGTTAGCGATTCTTTCACGTCTTGGCAGTGTTTCACCATTGAACATCAGCAACCTGCTATGATGTACATCAAACGGCGTGCCATTCATAGGACAGATAGTGTAGTACTCTGTATTCCCAAAGTTATCATCGTTCGGGTCATCATTACGCAACAGCCCAGACATATCCTCGATAATATCGCGCTTATCATATACCACTAACCCTCTGATACTATCCAGTTTATTGTAGTTGACTGCATCCATAGGGCTTCCACCATCATCTGCCATGATAAAGATACATGAGCGTCCGTAGAGTCTGTCCCAGTATCCTGCTTCTACAAATGCGCCTTCTACGTCAAGCTCCTGCATATACTGCAGAATCTTATCTTCTTTGTCGCCTTTGATTTTCAGCCAATGCTTTATGCAGTCATCAATCGGAGATGTAACAATTCGGCGCGCAAGAGCATTTTGGTAAATCATAGTAAGTTCTGCATCACTCGACTTCTGTTCATAGTAAGTATTGTTATACATATACTGCTGAACGCCACGTCTTATAAATGCATCATAGTATCCATCCACTCTGTTTGCCATATTATCACCTCCTAACTGATTAACCCGCGCCAGCTGCGCACTTCACTGAGCTTGTTGAATGCATCACTCGACGCATCCACCATATCATCGTGCGAGCCGTCTGGAAAACTCTCCAGCTCAGCCAAATATTCTTCGTTCCAATCGCCACGCAACATCAGTACGTTTCCTGCCTGTACCTGCGACGCAAACGGATTGGCTCTGTTCTCTTTGCTTCCTGTAGGTCTTATTGTTTCTATCGGATGTCCTGCAAGCATCTTGACATAACTGTTAGCCTGTTCCTTGCCAGCTTGTCCGGGGTCTTGCGGTACTGTTATCTTCACATTCTTGTATCTTACCTTGTCCAACGTAGCAGCACTCAGCACTGCCTTACGTACATCGTTGGCGTTTTTCCTTATGTGCTTCACGTCAGCTACTATGTATCTGCCGTCTGTCATTCTGCCAATCAGTACGCCTGCCGTTGCGTCTGGTGACGGCTCAGCATTGCTTACCTCTGTTGCCGCCAAATCCCACGAGCGCACCCACGCTTCTACTTTGTTCGGCACTACATCGACAATCTCAAAGTTGCCACGTTTGAAATACTTGCCAGCCGCTGGTCTGATTTTCCAGTTGCCATGCAACAATCTCTCACGCTCTACTTCGCTCTGAGCCATTAAGTTGCCTAAGTATCCGGGGTCTTTCTCCATAAGTATTTTGTTATCGCTTAGTTTAGAAGCTATAAACGTAAAAGACTTAATCCACTCTTTATTGATTTCGGGATGTTCTCTGACGATTTCAGCTTTAGAGTCGCCCCAAATAATATTATCACCCACACGCACAAAATAACGAATGACTCCGCTTCGTTCGGGAATCGGATAACCTGTATCTTCATCCCACCACCACTGAATAAATTTTGCCAACCAACTGTCAGCATCTGGATTGCACGTTGCTCTTACATATGGTTTTACGCCACACGTAGAACGATTACGAGACAACATATAAAAGAATTGCTGTGAGCTAAAATGCGCTAATTCATCAAAAGCAATCAACACAATTTGCGCGCCTTGCCATTTGTGAACATCCTTATCATATTGCAAATGTGAAAATCTTATCTTAGCTCCGCTAGGAAAGCGAATTGTTGGATAAGGTGTGCGTACTGCTTCAATACCTAGCGGTCTATACATTTCTATAGCATTGTCCCACAAACCGCCCTCGTTGAATATCTGCGATGTATCACGGCGGAAAATTACTGCATTAAAGTTAGAATTATCTACATTACGCAACATTTCCAACAGCAACCCATGAGTTTTTCCGCCACCTGCAGCTCCGCCTGAGGCTAATATACAGCCACATCAGCAGGAGTAGCTAAAAACATTTCCTGCGGACCTTCTTGAGGTCTTAACACGTTAGCCATATATTAAATCACCCCCTAGCAATAACAAGCAGTGTAGTTTTTTACTCTACATCCAATTCCTTTTAGATGGTTTATAAGTTGCCATCTGTTAACATTCAGTATTCTCGCAGCTTCTCTGGTCGATGCAAATTTTAAAATTTCTCCTGTTTGAAGATTGGTTACTTTAATGGCTTTGCTTCTCTCCACATTAGCGTTAGCAAGTTTCTTCGCCGAATCATCAAATAGTCCTAATTTGATAGCATGAAGTGTATTTTCCCTTGCTGTACACCACTCTAAATTTTCAACATGATTGTTAGCCTTGTCTGCGTCAATGTGATTAACCTGCTCTCCATCGAACGGCGCAATAAACGCTTTAGCTACCAACCGATGTATAGGAAAAAATTTTTTCTTCTTGTCGCGCCACAGTCCTACAATCAGATATCCTGTTTTAGTTACCTTTGGCACAATCATTGCTTCTCTATTCTCTTTGTGATAGTTAAGACTCTTCACTCTGCCGTAACTGCTAATCTGATAACGTCCCTCGTAGCCTTTTATGTCTTTCCATAGTTCCATGACTATTACCTAACTATTGCCACGCTTATTGTCTGGCAAATATATTACTGTCTGGCTGAGCGGTGTATCGTTTTTAATTTGCAGTTCCTGTTTATCGACTTTCTCTCCTGTCAAAGTAAACAGCATCTCCTGCGCCTTTACGTCACCCTCTAATCCTTTTTTGATGGCAGCCAACAACAGACCTGTACGCACGTCCATATTAGACTTGCCCATCTCTGCTACACTGCTGATATTTTCAATATCAGGTACTTGCCCCGGCTTCAATGCCATGTCCAGCAAGGTTTTTGCTATGTCTTTTAACGCCTTTTTCTCTTGACGGCGTTTGACACTTGCTTTTCCTGCTTTGCTTGCGCTTTGTTTGCGTTCTTCCGGTGTTAGACTGGCATTGTAGTTGGCAATCCTCCCTTTTCCACCTGCACCTGCCATAGTAGTTTTACACCCCCATACGTTCTATTATTTCTTTGTCTTTACTAAGCCATTGTTTCCATACTTCTGTTGCAATGTGAGCCATCATATTCGGCGGTACACTCATTCCGCATATATACGCAGCATTATTAACCGTGTTATTCACAAAATTATAATCCTGTGGAAATGACTGTACAGTCTTAATATCATGTATAGTAAAGAATGTTTTGTCACATCCTCTAAACAGAACAGTACCAGCAGTCTGTGTAGGCGCAATATCTCCATCCCACACAATGGTCTGGTTAAACATCGACGCTTTCTTGCCTATACGTTTATTAACATCAGCAAGTTTTTTGTCACTGCTTTTTGCTATCTGCAACAGTTTATATGTAACTGAATCTTTTCCAGGCTCATTGCCCGGTTCTTTGCTTCTTATATCACCAAATTTAATCGGCTTATAATTAAACTTCAAATTCAATTTTGGATAACCCATTCTATTGGCTACAAAAAACACTCTCGGTCTACTTTGCGGCACTTCCATGAGAGCTGAATTTAGCTGAAATAACTGTACTTCATATCCTAGTTCATGATAACGTTTGATGATTTGATTTACATATCCCCTCGCATTACCATTAACAAGCCCCACTACGTTTTCGGCAATAGTGCATCTTGGCTTCAGTTTTTCTACCACATTTAAGTAAACAAAAAAGAGGTCATCAAGCGTCTGTGCTTTCTGTCCCTCTCTAAATACTTTTTCTTTGCCCCACGCATCTTCGCGTTCTCCACAACTACTAAACGCACTGCATGGTGGACTGGCATCCAATATATCCAGATTGTACAACTCTTCTGGCAGGTCATCTTTCTGCAAAAACTCTCTTACATCCATGTTGTAGTTGTACTTCGGATGGTTGTTTGCCACATATACAGAGTTCATACGCGGGTCAATCTCACAATTACCGATTACTTCAAATCCTGCACGTTTATAACCCATAGACGAACCGCCACCGCAAGAGAAAATAGTAAATACCTTTACAGGCTTATCCTGCTTAATGTCTTTCAAATACCATATAGGCTCAAACATTTATACTCCCTCCAATGTTTTTACATGCGTCTTTTGGAAAAAGTGCCATTTTTACCAAAGACGTTTTTGTCTTTTGGAAAATCGGCTGTTTTTACCAAAGACGATTAATCAGTTAAATCTAAACCCACAGCAAGGGCACTCATATTTGAATTTATCATCGTCAAAATCATCTACATTGATTTCTTCACTTGCCTGCAATGCCTTTGCAATGCCAAAACCATATTCTGACAAGTCAATACCTAACGATTCAATCTCCATAGCAAGTTTATCTTCGTCCCATGTAGAGAATTCTGCTACTTGATTGTCTGCCAGTCGGAACGCTCTTACCTGTTCTTCATCCAAATCGTCTGCCATAATGCACGGTACTTCCATCAAACCCAGCTTTTGGGCAGCCATATATCGTGTGTGTCCGCATATAATGACGTTGTTTTCGTCAAGGACAAGCGGTACTTTAAAGCCATAGTCTTTGATGCTTTTCGCTACAACGCCTACGGCTTTTTTGTTCTTTCTCGGATTGTTCTCATAAGGCTTGATATCCTTAATCTTTACAATCTTGCATTCTATCTTAACCATTGTTCTTCCACCTTAGTTATTGCTTTTTTGTAATCTGCGTAAGTCGCCAGATATTTCGTCGGTAAATCATCTAGTGTATATCTGCCAAACAGTCTGCCCACATCAAAATATTTTTCCAACGTCGCCTGTTTTACGTCTGCACTTGCCGAATTAAACTTCTTTGATGCAGCAATCTTAGCAAACATATCACTGTCACTTTCTGTACCACGCCACACAATCGCTGACTTGATAACAGTTGATAAACTGTCTGTTGCCATAGATTCTACCGCCCACATAGCATTACCCTGATAGAAGATATTGCCTTTCATGCCCTTGCCCAACATACCGCCTATCTTGCCACGATAATTCTTGTAGCTCATAGGTGCTGTCGCCATAGGCGTTGCTGGCATTGCTCTGAACGGCGTTGAATGCAGTAACAAGCATGTCTGCTTTTCCTGCTTCTGCATCTCTCTGTCGACTATTGAAATATCTTCGACAAATTCACGCCAATCATCGGCCGTTTCTGTCGGATATCCTACTATGTTATAGATTTTCAGCTGGTGAGGTTTCTCACACCTTGCCATATTGCCCAAAAACTCACGTAATGTATCACGGCTGATGCGCTTGTTCACCATGAACCTCAAACGCTCACTCATGCCGTCAATAGCTGTTGTTCTGAGCTTTACATAGTCAATCGGCACGCCGTTATTTATATCTAAGATAGCTCTTTCTCTATCTTCACTGCCGTGCCACAAACCGCTATATGCAAAGACTTTAGGTCCACAGTTCTTGCGTTGCCACGTATAACCACAAAATAAGCATCTGTGATTGCAACCTATAATATCCTCTCTGTACTTCTGCCCATTCTCCAACAAAATTTCATGAGGATAGATTTCTTCTACTTGGTTGATATAGTATGTCTTGCCAACGTCAAAAGTCTTGCTATTGATTATATTTTCACTTTCATATTCGCCGTACTTGTCAAGCGCAATAATCAGTTTGTCTATTACATTTTCAGCTCCTCCTAATACAAAATAGTCTACATACGGCAGGAACGGACGCACATTCAGTACACCTGCTCCGCCTACAACTACTTTGTATTCACCCTTTGCCCATTTAATACGCTCTGCTATAAATTCCCACCAGTCACAGTCAGAAGTCATAGAAAACAGAACCACATCATACTTGTGTACGTTTGCACTGCTACACCATTCAACCTCATACCCGGCTTTTCTGAGTATGTCGATTACAACGGCAATGCCAGCGTTAGTGCGTACATTGAAGCATTCTTTTTTATATGTCTGTTTTGCGTATTTGCTTAATATGTATGTGCCTATTCTCATACTTCAAACTCAAATCCACATTTAGGGCAGCACACTGTTCTTGCTTCATGCTCGCCATTGCTTTCCGGTTTATCATCGTCTAAGTCGATAGCAGGTGCTGCAATATCAGCAAATCCGAAATCTTCCATTTCGATGCCCATGATGCTGTCAAGTTCTTCTGCCAGCTTTTCAATATCCCACTTGCTGGCTTCATGTGTCTTGTTGTCGACCAAACGGAACGCATTTACCTGTTCTTCTGTAAGGTCATCCGCTACAATACACGGTACTTCGCTCATTCCCAGCTCTGTTGCTGCCGCATAGCGTGTATGTCCTGCAATAATTACGTTATCTGAGTCAATCACAATAGGTACTTTGAACCCAAACTCTTTAATACTGTTCTTAACATACGGAATCGCCGCTTCATTGTCACGCGGATTGTTCTCATACGGCCGTAACTCAGCCAACTGCTTATACACTATGTTCATTTTGTCATTCCTCCAACAGATAAAATCAAAACAGTGTTTTGTAAATATAACGTCAATAAGCGTTCAAATGCATTTTTGGTATAATACGCTTTACTTCAAATTAAAAACGCCCTACAGCCCATCTCTGAGCTTGTAGGACGTTATTCATTGCTACGCAGGCGAAATTCCTTGTCGGGTGAATGTTCCTAATCTGTGCAGCATTGATTACTGCTTATAAAAATAATCGTATTTATGGTTTTCCAACTCTTGGTATTTGTCAAACTCTGCGTCCGTCATCTTCCCATACATGCCGTCTTTACCATATTTGTTTTCCATGTCTTTTATAAAATTAGTGTATTCTTCGCTAGGCTTAGTAGGTTTGTTTTCCTTTGCTTTTTTACGCTTTGTAACCTTTACTGCGCCTAGCTCAACCAGTTCACCATTTCTTATGCCAAATTTTGCAAGTACCTTCGGTTTTTGGATTACCAGCTCGCCAGCATCATATCCTGCCGTAGATTTCTCTCCAGCTACAAGATACACTATTCTGCCTTCATATCCGCCATAATAGGGAACCTCATGCGTAAAATTGATGTCAACAGTACTTACTCCGTTGAGCTGTTCTCCGTTTCTGTGTTTCAGCTCTTCTTTTGTTTCAAAGTCATCACCGAAATTCTTTGAGCGATGCTTCATCGTACCACCGATACGTTCTGTATCTTTCTCTTGGATGCGTATACCTAACTGCATGTTGCCATACTCTGCTGACTGCTTGAACCTCTTGCATTTCTCTGCAATCTCTCCGAGTATTTTCCTGTTGTATAAAACCTTATCAAGCTTTACACACCTACCACGAAAACTATTTGACAATCTGCCTAATCGTCTGCCATTAAATTTGTTTCCCATGCCAGCAATAACAGTATTGCCCTTGCCAATCAAAACGTGTGAACCATTGATAGTTACCCATCTGTCATCAGCACGCACAACATCAGCTATTACACTTTCCATTGTATCGCCCTCAATGATAGCTGAGCCGTCATGCTTATATCCGTCTTTTAAGATAACTATGTATCGGTTATCTTTCCCACGCCACATAAACATGATTTTGTCATTATAGTTCATCTCATATCCCCTTGTTAACAATCAGCATAGTTGGCAATAGCAGGAATTGAACCTGCATCCATGATTAAAAGTCATGCGCTCTACCTCGTTAAGCTATATCGCCGCAAAAAGCGTCCCATAGGACGCAATCAGATACTCCTTCTACATTAACGTAGACGAGCTAATAAAAATTTAGACACTTGTTATTGGAGCTGGCAATAGGATTTGAACCTACAACATCCGCTTTACAAAAGCGGCGCTCTGCCAATTGAGCTATGCCAGCATTTTGCAGGCTATCAGTCAAAACAGGGAATGCCACGTGAAGGCTGCCTGTATATTCCCCAGCTCCCAACAGGATTTGAACCTGTACCATAAGCTTTACGAAAACTCAGCTCTACCATTAAGCTACGGGAGCATATGGGAACTGTATTGTCCCCATTGCCATTATGTAAAACAACGGCTATGTTCATGCCATGCCTTCGGATTTCGTTATTCTACGATACTTACTATGCACAGCCTTATTAGCAAAGCAGTACGTCGCATATCTGGCATCACAGCTCAAACTGCTAGTACCGCTTCGGGAGGAGTATATGAAAAAGCATTTAATATGCGTTTCCACCAAAAACAAAAAACCGCCCATTGTCTGAGCGGCTTTCATTTACTATTTTTACATCTTAAATTTTATCACAGGCTATTGGAAGTGTAAAGGAAGTAAATTGGAACAGCATTTCTGCTAGTTTTCTTCACTGTCAGCCTATTTTTCCTCAGTATTATCTGTATAGATATTTATGTTACGCTGAGTAAACTTCTTTACGCCGTCAATGCCAAAAATAAGTGCTGTAAGTTTGATAAGTGCATCGTTTACATCCATTCTGATTTGACGTTCACTGACAAAATGTTTCTCAGCCAAATCATTATAGATGTCCATCTTTGACAATCCTTGCGGAACGTCTTTAATGAACAGCGTATTGATAACATCCCATCTGCGCAAGTCCTCAGGTCTGAGAGATTTCTCACAGTACACTTCATAAATGCCCAGCATGGATTCTATATGCTCTATGACAATATGAGTACGCAGCGCGCTGTTTCTGATACTCTCAACAGCTATTTCACCCTTATCTACAGGCAGCTGCATCATAGCATCCATAATTTCGATTGCAGTAAGCTCTTCTTCGTCAATAGATGTCAATTCAAAGATAGCTTCTTTTGCATGTTCCTTAAACAGTCTGTAATGGTCAAGCAATATCTTTACATTGTAAAGTCTGCGTTCAAATAGTGTTTCTCTTTCTTTTTCCTTTTGCCTGCATATCTTTGAGTAAATCATCTTTGCAGTATTGTTTGCAGTTTCATTGATAATATCTATAATCTCTGGAGTTAATTCAACTGACATTTACTTGCCCCCTTGCCAAAACTCTGATAAAATAAAGTTGCAATATATCGTTTTGGGCTTGTCTTGGGGGCAGGCCCTCTTTTTTTAGCTTAACAACGCCGCTAATCGCATGTTTTCGTTTGCTTTCTGTCTGCAATCACTGCAAATACACTCTTTGCCCATATACAGGATTCCGTTAAATCTACGGCAGTTCACGTATACATTGCTACCACAACCGCTACAAGGTTTAGTAATTATTTCGCCCAAACTTGTATATCTGTAGAATTCCGCATATTGTCGCCATGCATTATATAAAATCTCAGCCGTTTTTTGCATCATTTTTTGCTCTCTCCCTAGCTTTTATTTTTAACATACGTCTACGGCGTGTACGTCTGTTGCGCTCCAACAGCATGTCGCAATATTCTTTTACTTCTCTGCTCTGCTGCATGATAACTCCTAAGTTATTGATATTGCGCACATGTATCACCCCATCAGTTCAGAAGATTTTCTTTGTGATTCATCTGATAAATTTTATAGGCATCGTCAACGATAAGTTCGATAAACTTTTTAATGCTATCAATATCATTGCCGCCGTCCAGCATGTGCAACACAGAATTGTTAATAGCACTGCCAATAATATAACTTGAATTTTCCCCACCGTTACACCAATAATGGTTTTGCTCTTCATCGTCGCCCTCTTCAATCACATCGGCAGACAAAGAAAATTCAATTTTTTCGGCTACCATCTTTTCTGCAAACTCGTTGATTTCTTTACTTGTCATCGGTATCTCCCTCCAATACTTTAATCATTGCCATATAGTTAATTGCTTTTTGCTCAGCAGTTTTCGGATAACGTACAACATCTTCTGTCGATACTTTCTCAAAACATGCATCACAATAATACCACGGTATCCAGCTGTCGCTCGCTGTCACACTATGCAGATGTTCTTCCTCGCCACAAACAGCACAATACGGCTTCTGTGACGGATATATTTCACCATTCACAGCTATAACCTGCTTATTATCCATATACCCATATGTATCAGCGATAAATCTATATCCATCTCGGGCATCGACTGTTCCATATCCGTTCTGCAGATTCTCATATGCAAGATAAGGTACATGGTCAAATTCACATATCGTCAGAATGTCATGTATATCAGTTCCATACTCACGTACAATGCCTGTATTCATGTCTTTTATCATGATGACAGGCATTTTTAGTTTCTCGGCTTCATCCAACGCTGCACATCGGCTCATGCACTCTTTAAGATACTTGATTGCACGTTCATCAATATCAAGTTCCGGTACAAGGTCATCCAATAACTCTCCAGCTCTCAGAATAATATCAAATCGGTTCATTCGTTCTACTGCCACTCAAAATGTGTTGAAATATACTCAAACACATCGAGAAATTGAAGTCCTTGCGGATACTTCTTACTGCTTCATTGTGTATGCTTTGGCGATTGTAAACAATACGCTACTCACAAGTTCTTGTACACTCCACAGTCGTAAATTCCTGCGATAGCCCGCAGTACATACTTACGTTT
>ERZ827452.1566-NODE-1566-length-20978-cov-5.610285_pt1 | contig 20978 bp, 17 predicted proteins | sample MGYA00519866_ERZ827452 | MGnify/ENA primary metagenome ERZ827452 (study PRJEB31778, sample SAMEA3449307) | human gut metagenome | biome: human gut; feature: human-associated habitat; material: faeces | place: United Kingdom | collected 2010/2012 ... | reverse complement strand
CAATTTGTGTGGATACCTTGTACAATAGAAAATTATAAGAAAAAAGATTTTGGAGCTACTTATGCAAGTGCTGGTTGGGATGACCAAACAACAGGAGGAGAAGAAGCACAAATAAGAAAATATGGTGGATTTTATATAGCAAGATATGAAGCAGGGCTTGGAGCATCAGGAGTTGATAACCCTATGCAAGCAGTAACTGCTACAACAAACAGTACTTATAGTTGGTCATGGCTATCAGATGTATATACTAAAGAAAAATTAGCTAGTACAGCAAAACCAACATCAAAAGCAAATGAGATACCATGGTATCACGCAAATTACTTTACTGCAGTTGAAATGAGTAAAAGAATGTATGCAAATAGTAATTCAGTAACAAGTGACCTAGTAACAGGAACAATGTGGGATGTAATGGTGCAATATATAGCAAGTTCAAGTGAATATACTTCAAGTGGAGATTGGGGAAACTATAACGATTCTTCAATAAATTTAGATAGAGGATATTATACAAATGTAAATTCAAGTGGAACAACAGATGGATTTAAAGCAGTAACAAGTGAACAAAAATCAGGAACAAGGGCTTCAGGCTATAACTATGTATTATTATCAACAGGAGCATCAGATAAAGCAAAAAGAAAAAATGTATATGATGTAGCAGGAAATTTATGGGAGTGGACAACAGAAAGCTCATATATAGCAAGTTATGCTAAATATTCAAAAACAGATTTTAATGTAAACACGCACCTGCTTCGTGGTGGCAGCTTCAACCATGCATGTGGTTCTAGCCCTGCATGTTTTCGTTCTGGCAATTTTGCAGCCAATACTCACACGAGCTTCGGCTTTAGGATCGCACTTTATATAAAATAGAAAATCAAAAATAACTACTCTAAAGTGGGGTAGTTATTTCTTTTAAAATTGTATATTACAATTGAGATTATCTCAATTAGCGTGTACATTTTTATTTTTGTAAACTTGATGGTGTATATACCTAAAAATGTAGCTTTTTGATATAATTAGTTATAATGCTAGGAAAAAGCTCAAAAAGTGTCGATATTTTCTAAAATAAACATTCAATATTATGTTTACAATAAGCACGAAATGTGATATTATTAGTATAATCTAATTAGCACATTTTGTGCTTATATAAATTAAGGCTAAAACAGAAAAGAAATGTTAATTTCTAAAAGATTGAATCAAATTATTCGAATAATATTAATTCTAAAACAAATCCAAAAATGTTAAAAAATTAAGAGTACAGCTGATAAAAGAAAATCAGTTTATTAATAGTGTGCTAATAGAAATTTACAAGAAAGGACCAAAATATGGGAGAAAACCAAAAATTGTTAAAACCAAAAATAGATGTAGTTTTTCATTCTTTATTTAGAAAAGGAAATGAGAAAATAACAAAAGCATTAATAACATCGATAACAAATGAAGAAATAAAAGATATAGAGCTAGACAATGATAGATACATAATAGGAAAATATCCAGAAGAAAAGATGGGAATACTAGACATGAAAGCAGTATTAGATAACGGAACTATATGTGATATAGAAATTCAGCTATCAGATAAAAGTGACACAGCAGAAAGATTTTTATATTATTGGAGTAGGATATATTCGGGTCAGTTAGTAAAAGGCAAATTGTATAAAAATTTAAATAAAGTAATAGGGATAATAATAATTGATTATAATTTAGAGAAAACAAAAGAAATAGAGCAAATAAGTACAAAATGGAAGATAAAAGAGGTAACAACAGGCAAAGAACTGGTGTTGACAGATATGTTAGAGCTCTATATAATAGAGATACCGAAGGTAAAAAGGATGCTAGAAAGAAAGCCAAATGATAAGTTAGCACAGTGGATACAGTTTTTAGATAATCCTAATGATAAGGAGGTATTAAGAGCGATGAAAGAGAATGAGGAAATAAAAGAAGCAATGGAAGATTTAGGAGAAATAAGCAAAATAAAACAATTAAGAAGAATAGCAGAACTAAAAGAAAAAGCAATAAGAGATGAACAAAATGCTCTAGCTCATGCAACAGAGGATGGATTAGAAAGAGGTAGAAAAGAACGGAGAAAGAAAAAACAAAATAGAAATTGCAAAAAAACTGTTACAAAGAAAAATGCCAATTGAGGAAATACAAGAAATAACCCTTTTGCCAAGAGAAGAAATAGAGAAGATAAAAGGATAAATTTATAGTGAGTGTGGACAAGGTGACGTTGTTTATGTCCATAAGGTTTGAAGCCATTTAGAGAAAAAATACCAATATGGACGGAAATTTTAGCACAAAAAGGTTACTAAAATCTCCGTCCATTAGTATTTTTTAATAATATTAGACCGGATTAACGTGTATAGTAGTACTATAAATTTTTTCTAAAGAATTAATCTCCTTTTCAAGTGTGTCTGCAAGTGCATGACTAGCAAAAGTAGACATTGTGCCGTCAACACAAATTGTTAAGAAGGCAACATATTGGTAACCGACAGGAACAGTATAAAAAACATCTATATTTTTTATTTCAGAGTGAGTATCTACTATTTTTAAAATTAAGTCTTTAGTGTCATCATCTAAAGATTTGTCCATAAGAACATTATAGCTTTCAATAAAAATTTTAAGTCCAGTAATTGCAATCCAAATGGAAATGCCAATACCTACAACACTATCAAGCCAATAAATATTTATTAAAGTAGCTAGTATAGAAATTAATGTAAAGGTTGTTACTATGCAGTCATTTTTATGGTCTTTGCTGTTAGCTTCTAGCAAAATGTTGTTATACTTTTTATATAATTTGTTAGTGTAAGTAAATAATAAAAATTTTACAATAATAGTAATTATACATACAACAATTAAAAGCCAAGAAAATTGCATAGAGCTGCCAAATAACAAAGAGTATGCAGAATCATATAACAATTTTATAGCAATACCTATCATTGACATACTTATAAAAAGTGAAAAAATGTATTCCGCTTTACCATGTCCAAAGTTGTGAGAGTCATCTTGAGGTTCACTTGCAATTTTGTTACCAATATAGGTCATTATAGAAGCAAAAATATCGCCTGCACTATTGGCACTATCAGCAATCATAGATTGACTTTTAGTGATAATGCCAATACTACCCTTTATAATTAATAAAAAAATATTCCCTAGTATTCCTAGAATACTAGCTTTTTTAGTTTCTCCATATCTATTCATACAAAATTCATTCCTTTTTATAGTTTATAAAAGTATATCACAAAAAATGTTATAATGTAATATTTTTTTAATAAACTATTAGGGACGTGCATTAAAAAATAAAGCTAAACTAAAATGCCTCGTCCCTAATAGTTTAATAAATTACTTGAGTTTTTCTAAAAAATAAAATATAATAAGATACATATAAAAGGGGTGGAAGGATTATGAAAATAAAAAAATATATATTTACTATTGCTCTTTTAGTAGGATTATTTTTTCTATGCAATAGTAAAGTATATGCAGGGGATTTAGAACTTAAAAATTTAAAATATGATGTGCAATTAAATACTGATGGAAGTGCTAATGTTACTGAAACATGGGACATATCAATAGAAGATACAAATACTTTATTTAAAACGTTTGAAATAGATAAAAGTAAATATTCAGAAATAAGTGATGTGTCAGTAATTGAAACAACAAATGGTAGTATTGATAATTTTGAAGAAATATACGTAGAAAAGTATCATGTGGATAAAAATTGTTTTTATGCACTTATAAATTCAAAAGGGCAGTTTGAAATAGCGTGGGGTGTGCACGAAAATAATTATGCTAGAAGGACTTTTAAAATAAATTATACTATAATAGATGCAATAAAAAATTACAAAGATTGTAGCGAATTTTATTGGCAATTTATTAGTACTAAGTCAAGTATTCCCGCAGATTATGTGACAGGGACAATAACACTGCCAACAAATGTAACGAAATTAGAAGATTTAAGAGTATGGGCACATGGTCCTTTAAATGGAAATATTACAAAAGTGTCAGCAAACACCGTCAATTTTGAAGTAGAAAATTTACATAGAAATACAATGCTTGAAGCAAGGGTAGTAACACCAACATATGTATTTAGTGAAAATCAAAATACATCTTCTGTAGTAAAATTAAATAGTATTTTATCTCAAGAACAAGAATGGGCGGATGAAGCAAATAAAGAAAGAGAAAGAAGATTACAAAAAGAAAAAACAGCAAACATGATTATGAAGACTATAATAATTGGATTAAACATTGTAGGCCTATTGTTAGGAATTAGCTTTATAAAGAAAATAAAGAAATATAAGGAAGAACTAAAAAATGCACCAGACATAAAGCCTACAATGCAAATGGAATACTATAGAGATATACCAAACGAAAATGCAACTCCAGCACAAGCAGCATTTTTATATTATTTTAAAACATCAAATTTTTCTACACATATATCTAACTATATTTCAGCAACTATGTTAGATTTATGTATGAAAAAGTATTTGACTTTTGACATAACAGGAAATAAGAAAAGTGAAATAAAAATATCTTTACAAGAAGGAATGGAAAAAGAATTATTACCAAAAGATGAAAAAGTTGTATATGAAATATTAGAAAAAGTAAGCAAAGATAAACAATTCACAATGAAGGATTTTGAAAAATATTGTAAAGATCATTCATCAACATTCTTGAAAAAATATAATGAAATTGAACCTTCTGTAAAAGATGAATTAGAAAATCAAAAATTGTATGATAAAGAAACTATAAAGAAATACGAAAAATATGTCTGGTATGGAGTAGCTTTTATAATACTTGCTGTTTTTAGTATGCCTCTTATGATACTAGACATTATACCTGCTATAATTTGTAGTGTATATTGCTTTAAAGTTGCAAGTAAATACAATACTTTAACACAAAAGGGTACAGATGAAAAAGAAGAGTGGAAAGGCTTAAAAAAATATATGGAAGATTTTTCACTAATGAAAGAAAAAGAAGTTCCAGAGTTAATATTGTGGGAAAAATATTTAGTATATGCTACTGCATTTGGCATTAGTGATAAAGTATTAAAGCAATTAAAAGTAATATACCCACAAATGCTAGACGAAGATTATATGCGTTCAAATGGATATAGTTACTTATATTGGATGCACTATGGAAATATATCAAATAATTTTATCCATAGTATAGACACGTCAGTATCTAGTACATATAATTCAGTTAATTATTCATCTGGAAGCGGTTCAGGTGGAGGATTTTCTGGAGGCGGCGGCTTCGGCGGAGGCGGCGGCCGGAATGGGCGGAAGATAACGCTTGAAAAATATAATTATATATGATAATATATAAACAATTTAAATAAGGAGGAAAATAATATGACAGCAATTATTATTATCTTAGTAGTTATAGCAATAATTGCATTATTTGTGATTAATGTATACAACAATTTAGTAAAAGCAAGACAAAAGGTTAGAAATGCATGGAGTCAAATTGATGTTCAATTGCAAAGAAGATTTGACTTAATTCCAAATTTAGTAGAAGCAGTAAAAGGATATATGGAACATGAAAGTAGTGTACTAGAAAAAGTAACACAATTACGTACATCATGGGCTAATGCAAATACAATAACAGAAAAAGTAAACATAGACAATGAACTATCAGGAGCATTAAAAACAATAATGGCAGTGTCAGAAAATTACCCAGATTTAAAAGCAAATCAAAATTTTATGGAATTACAAAATAATTTAAAAGAAACAGAAAATAAAATATCATTTGCAAGACAATTTTATAATGATACAGTTACAATGTATAATACTAAAATAGAGGTATTTCCAGACAATATAGTAGCATCAATGTTTAATTTTAAAGCAGAACCATTATTTAATGTAGATAGTGATGAAGCACGTAAAAATGTAAAAATAGATTTTAACAAATAAATTATTAAGGACGGGGCATTTTAGATTAGCAAGTTTTAAGTAATAAAGCTAAACTAAAATGCCTCGTCCCTAATAGTTTAATAAATTTGTTGTTTTTTTGAGAAAAATAAAATATAATAGTGGAAACAAAGGCAGGAGAAAAATAATGATAGATTTAAAAAAAGAAATTCAATATGTAAAAGGTGTAGGACCAAATAGAGCAGTACTACTAAATAAGCTAGGAATATATACTTTAGAAGATTTAATTACATATTATCCACGTGAATATGAAGATAGAGGAAAACCAAAATTTATAGCTGAACTTGTAGATGGAGAAGAAGCATTAATAGAAGCAATAGTTGTCTCAAAAATGGCAGAAGTGAAAATAAGAAAAAATATGACTATATACAAATTAATAGTAAGAGATGAAACAGGCACATGCACACTTACTTGGTTTAATCAGAAATATTTAAAAAATAGATTTGTATTAGGAGAAAAATACAAATTTTATGGAAAAGTGTCAAATAAATGTGGAAAGGCAGAGATGAATTCACCTGTGTATGACGAAGAAGAAACGAGTAAAAACACAGGAAAGATAATACCTATATATCCACTAACATACAACCTATCTCAAAATACTATAAGAGCTGTTATTGAAAATGGCTTAAAGCTTATAAACGAACAGGGAAAATTAGAGGAAACTATGCCAGACTATATAAAAGAGGCATACAATTTATACGATATAAATACAGCAATAGAACAAATACATTTTCCAGAAAGTTTTGAAAAATTCGAGAAGGCTCGTTTAAGACTTGTGTTTGAAGAATTACTTACTATGCAATTAGCATTGATGAGCTTAAAAAATAAATATGATGCAAAAGAAGAAGGAATTACATTTAGCAAAGATGTAAAAATGTCAGATGTAATAAATGAATTACCATTTAAACTAACAAGAGCACAGTTAAAAGTATTAGAAGAAATAGATAATGACATGGAAAAGTCAAAACCAATGAATAGATTACTACAAGGAGATGTAGGTTCACGGAAAAACAGTAGTATCTATAATAGCAGCATATAAAGCAGTGAAGTGCGGATACCAAGCAGCAATACTTGCACCTACAGCAATACTTGCAAGCCAACACTTAGAGAGCTTTAATGATATACTTTCTAAATATAATATAAAAAGTGAACTATTAATAGGTAGTGTAACCAAAAAGAAAAAGGAAGAAATACTAAAAAGGCTTAAAGAAGGAGAAATAGACATATTAATAGGAACACATGCATTATTAGAAGAAAATGTAGAATTTAAAAATTTAGGATTAGTAGTTACAGATGAACAACATAGATTTGGAGTTAGACAAAGAAGCACAATAGTTGCAAAGGGAAAAAATCCAGACGTATTAGTTATGACTGCGACTCCAATACCACGAACACTAGCATTAATTTTATATGGGGATTTGGATATATCAATAATAGACGAATTACCTCCAAATAGAAAGAAAATTGATACATTTGCAGTAACAAAATCTATGGAACAAAGGGTAAATAACTTTATAGCAAAACAGATAGATGAAGGAAGACAAGCATACATAGTATGTCCTTTAGTAGAAGAAAATGAAGAAATCGATGCAAAAGCTGTATTAGAACTTACTGAAAAATATAAAAATGAAGTATTCTCAAATTATAAAGTAGAATATCTACATGGAAAAATGAGACCAAAAGAAAAAGATGAAATAATGCAAAAATTTAAAAACAGAGAAATAGACATATTAATATCTACTACAGTAATAGAGGTAGGAGTAAATGTACCAAATGCAAGTATAATGGTAGTAGAAAATGCAGAAAGGTTTGGTTTGGCACAATTACACCAGCTAAGAGGAAGAGTAGGTCGTGGAGAATATAAATCATACTGTATTTTAAAATATAAAGGAAACAGTGATGTTATAAGACAAAGAATGAAAATTATGCAAGATACAAATGATGGATTTGTAATAGCTGAAAAAGACTTGGAAATAAGAGGAAGCGGAGAATTTTTTGGAACGAAACAACATGGACTTCCAGAATTTAAAATTGCAAATTTATTTGAAGATATGAAGGTTTTAAAGAAAGTACAAGCACTAGCAATTAAAATAGAAGAAGAGGACGAAAAATTAGAATTACCTAAAAATGAAAGATTAAAGAATTTAGTAAATAAAAAGTTTACAAATCAGACTATATTATAAAAATAAACGCGTCAAACTCTTGACATTTACATAAAAAAACACTATTATATAAAAGAAAAGAAGTAAAAGAAGGAGTAATAAATCTATGCATACACAAATACTAACTTCAAAATATGGTGCAGAACTAATCAGTTTTAAACTAAATGGAGAAGAAAAAGTACACCAAGGAGAAAATACCATAGATGAAAATGGTAGAGTTTATTGGAAAAGACATTGGCCAGTATCATTTCCAACAGTAGGAAAATGTAAAAAGAATCAAACAATAATGAACTCTAAAACATATGAAGTATCACCAGGAGGATTTGCAAGAGATTTTGAATTTGAACCAATAACAAAGTTAGATAACTTTCATTCATATGTATTAAAAAGCAATGATAGAATATTAGAGAAATATCCTTATAAGTTTTCATTATATGTAACATATAGATTAGACGAAAACAAATTAACAACAATATATAAAGTAATAAATGAAGGCGACATGGATATGCCTTTTGGAATAGGTGGCAGCCCAGCTTTTAAAATAGACTTAGAAGAGTTAAAAAGAGGAAACTATCGTTTAGAGTTTGAAGAAGATGAAGAAAAAATACACTTTTTATACTTGGTAGATGGTCTTATAGGAACAGAATATGCAAAAAATATAATGGATGATAAAAGAAGAATAACATTAAATAAAGATAGTTTTCAGAATGATGCTATTATAATGAAGGGAATTACATCTAGTAAAATTAGTTTAATAAAAAAGGATACAAATAAAAAGATTTTAACAGTAGACTTTGCAGGCTTCCCATATTTGGCAGTATGGTCGAAACCAAATTCTCCATTTATATGTATAGAACCATGGAAAACAACACCAGATACAGTAAAAGGTACAGGAGTATTTAGACAAAAAGGTGATATAATAATATTACCACCAAGAGAAGAATATGAGTGTAAATTTACAGTAGAATTTTTTTAAGTAAATAGTTCTTTGCGAAAGGAATACAAAAATGGATGTTTTAAAAATAATAGTCACAATAATTGAATTGATAGTGCTAGCGATAGGCATTACAATGATATTTGATGCAAGAAAGATTGCAGAAAAATGGTTTAGTTTTGGAGAAAAAAATGAGAGTGCAAAAATACTAAAAATAGCAGGTTTTGTTATATCAGTAATTGCAGGAATACTAATAATATTTAGTTTTAAATAAATATATGCCAACGGGGACGGTTAGTTTATTTGGTACAAATTTATGTCATTAATAAATCTGTGTTAAATAACTCCGTCCCCATTTAAAACTATTGACAGTGTGAAAAAAATTCACACTGTTTTTTTTTACAAATTTATTGCAATTAAATTCAGGTAATGATAGAATTGTAATGTAAAAATGGGATAATTATAACGAAAAAATATAGATAAGGAAAGGACGTTTTTTTAATGGCAAAGAGAGGAAGAAAAAAACAAAAGAAACAAAAGCAAGTTAGCTTAGAGGTTGAAGTAGTGGGACTAATTGTAATTAGTGTACTACTAGCAGTACTAATATATATGAAATCAGGATTTATAGGAGAACACTTAAGCCCTATGTTAGGTGGAATTCTAGGATTTATAAAATACATAATACCAGTAGGAACATTTACAATTGCAATATATTTGGCATGTAAAAAAGATAGAAACTATTTATCTACTAAATTAGTTCAATATACTTTATTTTTAATGTGTATTGCAGTAATGCTTAGTGTATTTCAAATATCAGCAGGGAACATTAATATTTCAAAAGATATAACCAATATAGTTGAACAAGCCTATTATTTAGGTGCACGTGATATTGGTGGAGGTGTTTTAGGAACAATTATAGCCGTTCCGTTAATAAATATGCTAGGTTCTTTAGGAACAGTAATTTTATCTATTGGAATGTCAATAGTTTCTATTGTATTTATATTTGCAATAAAACCAACAGAAATAATAGCAAATACAGTAGAAGGAATTGAAGAAAGAAGAGAAGAAAGAAGAGCAAATAGAGAAAAGAATATTAATAAGGTACAAGCTAAAGGCGAGATACCTAAAAAAGAAACAGCAAGAGAAAGAAGACTAAGAGAACGTGAAGAAGAAAAAAGAAGAGCAATGGAAATTGATGAAAATCAAATTACTATAAATTTAAGTGGTCTAGATGAAAACAATGGAAAACTAAAAAAATACAAATATGAAAAAGATGATTTACAACCACTTGGAATGCCAAGAGAAAAACATAATCCAAATGTAATAGAAAATAACTTATTTAAACAAGAGGTAGAAACAAAAGAAGAAAAAGTAAAAGAGGTTCTGAACCTAGAACATACATTAGTTGTAGAAGAAGATAACTACGAATTTCCACCAATAGAATTATTAAGTGAGGGAACTCCAAAAGGAATAAAAGGTGGAAAAAAAGCTGTAACAGACACAGCAACAAAATTGCAAAAAACATTATACAGCTTTGGCGTATCTGCAAAAGTAGAAAATGTATCAATTGGACCTGCAATAACAAGATATGAGTTAAAACCAGCAGAAGGCGTACGTGTAAGCAAAATTGCTAATTTGGCAGATGATATAGCACTTAACTTAGCAGCAGAATCTATAAGAATAGAAGCACCAATCCCAGGTAAACAAGCAGTGGGAATAGAGGTACCAAACAAAGAAAACGAAATAGTTCATTTTAGAGATATTATAGATACAGATAAATTTAGAGAAAGCAAATCTAAACTTTCATTTGCATTAGGAAAAGATGTTGCAGGACAAGAAATTATAACAGATATAGCAAAAATGCCACATGTTATGATAGCAGGTGCAACAGGTTCAGGAAAATCTGTATGTATTAATACACTTATTGCAAGTATTATATACAAAGCAAAACCAAGTGAAGTAAAACTTGTAATGATAGACCCTAAAATAGTTGAATTATCAGTATATAATGGTATACCACATTTACTTATTCCAGTAGTTACTGACCCTAAAAAAGCTGCAGGAGCTTTGGCATGGGCAGTACAAGAAATGGAAAATAGATATGCAACTTTTGCACAAAAAGGTGTAAGAGATTTAAAAGGATATAATGAAGCCGCAGAAAAAGAAAAAATAGGAAGATTACCTCACATAGTAATTATTATAGACGAGCTTGCAGATTTAATGATGGTTGCTAAAAATGATGTTGAAGATGCAATATGTAGATTAGCCCAAAAAGCAAGAGCAGCAGGAATGCACTTAGTTATAGCAACACAAAGACCATCTGTAGATGTAATCACAGGATTAATTAAAGCAAATATTCCATCTAGAATAGCATTTGCAGTATCATCTCAAGTAGACTCTAGAACTATATTAGATATGGTTGGAGCAGAAAAACTATTAGGAAAAGGTGATATGTTATTTTATCCAGCAGGAGCACCAAAGCCAACAAGAGTGCAAGGAGCATTTGTTTCTGATAGTGAGGTAGAAAAGATAGTTGACTTTGTAAAAGCAAATGGAGAAGTAAAATATAATGAAGCAATATTAGAAAGTATAGAAAATGCAAATAAGACAGATAGAGAAATGGCAGAAGAAGAGTTGGATGACGACACAGATCCATTTTTAATGGATGCAATAGATGTAGTAGTAGAAACAGGTCAAGCTTCAACATCATTTATACAAAGAAGATTTAAAGTAGGATACGCAAGAGCCGGAAGAATAATAGACCAAATGGAGGAAAGAGGCATTATATCTGGATATCAAGGAAGTAAGCCAAGAGAAGTATTAATGACAAAAGATAGATGGGAAGAGCTAAAAATGTCTACATCTCCAATTGCGGATAAGCCAAGCATAGATGTAGAAAAGACAGTAGATACAATTAAGAAAGTAGCTGCACTTAATGCGGAGAGTAATACTGAAGAAAATTATTAATTAGTTTAAAGCTTTATAGCGTTGAATATAGTAAAATAGAAAGAATTTAGTAAACAAAAGAAATGCAAGAATAGTAGTTCTTGCGCGAAAGGAATACAAGAAAAAATGGCAAAAGATATTTTTTCTAAGATAATAAAAGACTATAATAACGAATTGGAAATGATACTAGAAAAGAAGGCTTTTTCAGAAGATGCAAAAAACCTTCTTTTAAGCATGCTTTATAAAATAGAAAATGCATACGAAGATTATAAAAAAGTTAAGGTAAATGTATGTAGTAAAAATCAGTTTGTAAAAGAAATATTAGACACTGTACAAAATAGATGCAATCAAATAGAATTTGTAAGTCTTGCAAGTAAGGAAGGGCAAGAATTATATGCAAAAAATCAAAATTGCATTATAGATAAAGAAAGTGAAACAATACGAACATTTCAAAATGAAAAAAGTATTTTAGAAGCATTAATTAGTTTAAGACAAAAAGATATAAAATTAAAACCAAAATATGAATTAATAAGCAGTCCGTTAGAAGAATTATTAACAGTAGGAAACAATATGAATAGTGTAGAAGCAATCGTAGATTTTAATGGCTGGTCATGGGATATATCAAATAAAAAACCGAAGGATGGAGATTACAATGTAATTTACCAAATGCTTGTAATATTACTAGGAAATGAGATTATAGATAAATGGGTAAATGATAGAAAATCACAGCAAGAAGATTATACAAAAGTACCAAACAATATGATATTAGGGAGCAAATATAACGAAAGTTATGGAATTACCAAAGAAGAAATAGATGATGACATAGAAGATAATATACAAGAAATATCTAAATATTTTGAATCTATATATGGAGAAAAATTACAAGGACAATTTTTTGAGCAACTAAAAAAGTATATAATATTTCTTGGAGTAAAATATAATAGTGAATATAGAGAAAAAATATTAGAAAGTTTATCTGAGCTAAAAGAAGAATTAGAAAAAATGACTGACAAAAAGCAATATTTAGATGAACTATCTAATACAAAAACAAAATTGACAGAAGAGATAAAACAGATAGATACAATCTTAAGCAATGAAAACAATCTAAAAGAGGAATACACAAAAAGGAATTCTAAATTAAAAAACGAAGACAAAATTTTTAGTGTAAGCCATTTGAGACTTATGCTAGAAAAAGAAAGAAAACAAGAATTAGAGAGAATAAAAGACATAAATAAAATAATGGAACCATTGGAATTTGTAAATATAAAAAACAAATTAGAAGTAGAAATAAAATATTATACTGATTTACAAGTAGAAAAACCAACAAAAGAAGTTCAAAAAGAGCTATTAAAACAGCTAAAAGTCTTATTTTGCAAATGTATGCAAATAAAGTTAGAAAATGCTACAGATAAAAAACAAATAGAAGATATAATTTACGAAATAAGATATTATGAGGCTGTGTCGGGTGGAAAGGAATTTGATAAATTAGAAGAAAAGATAATAGAAAAATCCTGTGAAAATAAAGTATTAGAGACATTTAGCGAAGATAAAAAATTAAATTATAAGATATTAAAAAACATATTTAAAACTAAAATTATAGATTTGAATACTATAGTGTATGTATTAAAATACAATAAGGGAATATTAACGATAAAAATATATGACGGGAAAATACAAGATTCGACAGAAGAAATAAAAATAACAGAGAAAGTAGAATTACAAGTAAAACTAAATAAGAAGATAAAAATATGGCAATAAGGTTTATAGGTAAATCCATAAAACCTAAATATAATAAGTAAGGATGATTTTTTATGAAAATTACTTTTTTAGGAGCAACTAAAACCGTTACAGGTTCAAATTTTTTAGTAGAAGCAGCAGGAAAAAAGTTCTTAGTAGATTGTGGAATGTATCAAGGAGCTGCACAAGATGAATGGGAAAACTCAGCACCATTTGCATTTAATGTAGATGAAATAGATTTTATGTTATTAACACATGCACATATAGATCATTCTGGAAGAATACCAAAATTATATAATGAAGGTTATAGAAATAAAATATATGCTACAAAAGCAACATGTGATTTGTGTACTATAATGTTGCCAGATAGTGGTCATATACAAGAGATGGAAATTGAATGGAAAAACAGAAAAAGAACACGTAAGGGTCTAGACCCACTACCACCATTATATACAGCAGAAGAAGCAACAAAATGTTTAGAAGTATTTGAACCAGTAAAATATGATGAGATTATAGATATAGATGAAAATATTCATGTGCGTTATAATGATGCTGGACATATGCTAGGGTCTGCAATAATAGAGGTATGGGCAGATGAAGATGGAAAAAGAACAAAGGCTGTATTTTCTGGAGATATAGGAAACAATGATATTCCACTACTTTCATCACCTACTATGATAGATGATGCAGATTATTTAGTAATGGAATCAACATATGGTGGAAGATTGCATAACAGAAATGATGATAAAGCTAAAATGTTTTTGAAAATAGTATCAGAAACTCTAGACAAAGGTGGAACTGTAGTAATACCATCTTTTGCAGTAGGAAGAACACAAGAAATTTTATATGAACTTAATGAATTAAAAGATACTATAAAAGACGAAGATTTTAGAAGAGAGTATGAAAAATTAATGAAAGTTCCTGTGTATGTAGATAGCCCACTTGCAACATCTGCTACAGAAATTTTTAAACAGAATATGGATTTATTTGATGAAGAAACACAAAAGTTGATTCAAAGTGGAGATAATCCTTTAGATTTTAAGGATTTAAAATTTACACAAACAGTAGATGAGTCAAAAGCTTTAAATGAAAGTAATGAGTCTTCAATAATAATATCTGCAAGTGGAATGTGTGAAGTTGGAAGAATTAAACATCACCTAAAGCATAATTTGTGGAACCCTAAAAGTACAATATTATTTGTAGGATATCAAGCTCCAGGAACATTAGGCAGAAAAATTGTAGATGGGGCAAAAACGGTTAAATTATTTGGAGAAGAAATTGCTGTAAATGCAAGAATTGAATATATAGAGGGATATTCTGGTCATGCGGACCAAGAATGGTTATTAAATTTTGTGTATTCATTTATAAGAAAACCTAAAACAATCTTCTTGGTTCATGGAGAGCCAGAAGGCCAAATTATATTAAAACAAAAAATTCAAGGAACTACTGAAATACCAGTAATTATCCCTGAATATGGAGAACAATATGAATTAGACCAAAGTGTTCAAAGATTAGGAAGAGTTAAAGGTGCAAAAGAACACGAGAAGAGATATATTCGTCTAGAGGTACTTGATAGAATTAATACACTAAAGGATGAATTAGAGGATATGTCTAATATTGTAAAAGAAGAGATGCTTACAGAAGATGCAAAGGATGAAGATTTAACACAGTTAAATAATAGAATTAAGGATTTGGAGCAACAGATTGTAAAGATTATTGAACTTTCTGATAAATAATTTTCATATTGATAAAATGGTTTGAGAATAACTTTTTATAATATATTTTTTCGTCTCCTCGTTCGAGCTAAATTATTTAGAAATTCTAATATAAATTTTACGGGACCCTTTCAATAAATGAACATTCCCCGTAAAATTTATATAAGAATTGCTACGATAATTTCCTCTCAATACGTCGACTGCAAAATATATTTTAAAATTATGTTCAATGCTAAAAAATTAAAAATAGAAAGGACAATAAAATGGAGAGTAAAGGAAAAGTTTTACTTGGAATGAGTGGAGGAGTAGATAGCAGTGTGTCAGCCGTTTTACTAAAAGAAGCGGGCTATGACGTAATAGGGGCCACTATGAAACTTTGGGAAGATAAAGAAAATCCAGAAATAGAAGGTGGATGTTGTAATTTTTCTGCTACATATGATGCAAAGAGAGTTTGTGACCAAATGGACATTCCACACTATACTTTGAATTGTGAAGAAGAATTTACAGATAAGGTAATAAACAACTTTATACAATGTTATGAATGTGCAAAAACACCAAATCCTTGTATAGAATGCAATAGATATTTAAAATTTGGAACATTCTATAGAAAAGCAAAAGAATTAGGCTGTGATTATATATCAACAGGTCATTATGCAAAAATAGAGTATTCAGAAAAATATAAACAATATGTAATGAAAAAATCAGAAGCAACTAAAAAAGATCAAACATATTTCTTATACAATATACCAAAAGAATTATTACCTAAAATGTTATTTCCACTAGAAAATTTTACTGATAAAAGTGATGTAAGAAAAGTAGCAGAAGAACATAATTTAAGAGTTGCACATAAAAAAGATAGTCAAGAGGTGTGCTTTATACCAGATAATAATTATGGTTATTTTTTAGAAAAGAATTTAAAGAAAAAACCAAAAGACGGAAATATAGTCTTAAAAGACGGAACTATTTTAGGAAAACATAGAGGACTAATTTATTATACTGTAGGACAAAGAAAAGGATTAGGAATAGCATACAAAGAGCCACTATATGTAATTAAATTAGATAAAGGAAAAAATGAGGTTGTAGTTGGAAAAGAAGAAGACTTATATTCGAAAGAACTATATGCCAATGATTTAAACTTTATATTAGATATAGACTTAACAAAACCTCTAGAAGTTATGGCTAAAATAAGATATAGAGCAAAAGAAGCAAAAGCTCTAATGCAAATGCAACCAAATGGAGAAGTAAAGGTTACTTTTGAAGAAGCACAAAGAGCTATAACTCCAGGGCAATCAGTAGTGTTTTATATTGATGATGTAGTACTAGGTGGAGGAAAAATTTTATAAAACAAATTTTCGCAAAACTGTTGACTTATTTATTTTTTAATGTTAAAATACAGACATAAATTCAAAGAAGAGGTGATTGTATGGAAGAAAAAAATCCAGTGACAAATTACCAATTTGAAGAAATAAATGAACTTTTAAAAGAAATAAAAAATGAGCAGCTAAATTTGTCAGAAAACTTACAAAAGAATTTTACTGTAATAATGAGTAAACTAATGAAAATGCAAGAGTATAACAAAATAGAGGATATGACAAACCAAGTCTTTGAAATGAGAGTATCGAATATAGAGGACATGCTTTCAAAAATAAATATGAAACTGTAAATAACAAACACACCTAAAAATTGCAATTTTTAGGTGTGTTTTATAATAGAAAGAAAGCAAATTTTAAATTTTATACTGTGTGTAAAATCTTAACTTTAGATATTTATTGTGTATTTAAAATTGAATCAAAAGTTTTAAAACTATATCCCTCTTCTTTTAAATATTTAATAGAGGCATCCAAAGCCGTATAAGACTTGCTAACATCACAAGTATCATGCATTAAGACAATTAAACTAGTTTTGTTCTTACAAGTTTTCTTTAAATTATCTAGTAATTGAGAAGAAGAATACTTTTTAATAGAATCATTATTAAGAGCATTCCAATCTACATAGCAATAGCCGATGTCGTTTAAATATGTTTTACAGTTAGACTTTATATTAGAAGAATGACCACCTTTAGAACCGTTTGGAAATCTAAAAACATGTGAATGATAGTTAGAAACCTCAATAGCATCAGAAATTGCTTTATCAGTATCTAAAATCTCATTAATAAAGCTATCTTTACTTTTATATAGTTTAGAGTTTTTATGAGAGTACCCGTGATTAGCAATAAAATTACCTTCCTCATACGCTCTTTTTACAATATTAGGAAATTCTTTAACTCTGTAGCCAATTACAAAAAAACTAGCATTAACATCATTTTCTTTTAAAATATCCAAAACTTTAGGAGTTGCAATTTTTGTAGGACCGTCATCAAAAGTAAGAAATGCAACTTTTTCTTTAGATGAATATATACTATCTATTTTACTTTGCAAGTCAGAAAAACTAGAGTCATCATCTGCAGAAACAGAAACAATATAATCACTGCTACAACTTGAATCTTTTTTTGAATTTATATAAACAAAACATACAGTAAAGAAAATGCACATAGTAAATATAAATAATAGTATATATTTTTTAGATATAAATATAAAGTTCATTAAAATTCACCTAATAAAATATATGAAAAATATTGAAAAAATATAATAAAAAAGATAAAATATAGAAAATTAAAATAACTATAAAAAGGATGATAATTAGATATGAAGAAAAATTTAAAATTTTATATAGTATTATACTTAGCAAAGTTAGCTAGGATAGCTTTAAAAGTTATAGGAAGAGACGCAACATATTTTCCAGGAAAGTTGGCAGTAACATTATGTCCAGATTTTTTAGGAAGAATAGATAAACCAAAAACAATAATAGGGGTTACAGGAACTAATGGAAAAACTACAGTATGTAACATGATAGAAGATTGTTTAAAAGAAAATGGATATGATTTTATAGATAATCACTTAGGTTCAAATGTTAACTCTGGTTTAGCATCTACATTAATAGAAGGAGCAACTTTAACAGGAAAGCAAAAAAAAGATTTAGCCGTATTTGAAATAGACGAAAGAAGTAGTGTAAAAATATATCCATATGTAACACCAACATATTTAGTTTGCACAAATTTATTTAGAGATTCACTAAAAAGAAATGCACATACAGAATTTATATCAAATATTTTAACAAATAATATACCAAAGCAAACTACTTTAATATTAAATGGAGACGACTTAATAGTAAGTAATTTAGCGCCACAAAATAAAAGAGTTTATTTTGGAATAGATAGATTAGATACAGACACAGATACATGCGAAAACATAGTAAGAGATATAACTGTATGTCCAAAATGTGATAGCAAATTAGAATATGACTTTGTAAGATATAATCATATAGGAAGAGCACATTGCTCAAAATGCGATTTTAAATCACCAAATATAGATTACGAGGTAACTAATATAGACTTTAACAAAATGCAAATGACTGTAAATTCAAAAGAAGAAGAAAAATACGATTTAATAAATAATAATATAATAAATATTTATAATATGCTTGCAACAATAGCAACTTTGAAAGAACTAGGGTTAAATAGAGAACAAATAAACTCAGTCTTAAAAAAACAAAAAATAGTAGATACAAGGTATAGCAAAGAAAAAGTAAAAAATATAGAAATAATAACACAACTTTCTAAGGGAATGAATCCTATAGCATGTTCGAGAGCCTTTGATTATGTTAGAAAAGAAAAAGGAAACAAAGCTGTTATTGTAATATTAGATGACTTACACGAAGCGGCAAATTCGTCTGAAAATATTGCATGGCATTATGATACAGACTATGAATTTTTAAATGATGAATCTATAAAACAGATATTAACAGCAGGAGCTAGATATTTAGATACTTTTGTAAGACTTGAAATTGCAGGAGTACCAAAAGAAAAAATCGTATACCAAAGAGATGAAATATCACTAGTAGATAAATTGAATTTAGAGGGAATAGATAAAGTATTTATATTACATGACCTATATTCAATAGATTTAAAAAATCAAATTAAGAGAAAAATTGAGGAGAAAGTAAATGGAGAACACTAAAATAGTAGAAATATTATTTCCAGAGTTTTGTAACTTATATGGAGATATAAGCAACATGAAATATTTAAAGGAATGTATACCAAATGCAAATTTTATACAAACAAGCTTCAATGAAGAACCAACATTTGTAAAAAATGATGTAAATATGATTTATATGGGACCAATGACAGAGAATATGCAAGAAAAAGTAATAAAAAAATTGAGTCAGTATAAAGAAAGAATACAAGAATTAATAAATAAAAATGTAGTATTTTTAATAACTGGTAATGCCATAGAAATTTTTGGAAAATATATAGAAAATGAAGATGGAAGCAGAATAGAAGCTTTAGGAATGTTTGATATTTATGCTAAAAGAAATATGATGAAGAGGCATAATAGTATGTTCATTGGAAAATATGAAGACACAGAAATAGTAGGGTTTAAGAGTCAATTTACACTTTGCTATGGAAATAATGAAAACTGCTATTTTGCAGAGGTAGAAAAAGGAATAGGTCTAAATGAACAAAGCAAATTAGAAGGAATACAAAAAAATAACTTTATAGCAACATATGTAATAGGACCTATATTAATATTAAATCCAGAATTTACAAAGAAAATACTAGAAAAAATGGGAATACAAAATCCAAGCATTGCATTTGAAGAGGATGTAATGGCAGCATATAAACAAAGACTAAAGGAACTTAAAAAACTATAATAGGTAAAAGAATGTTGATATATCAAGCTTTATTTTACTATTATTATCTATCAAGAGACTGTAATATTACAAAAATATTACAAAACTATTGCAAAATGATTACAAAAATGTTATAATATTAATATATTCTAAAGAGAAGGTGAATAAAATGGAACTAATGATGATAATATATATATTAATATTTGTAATATTTGCTTTAGTTAGTTATGCAATAATGCAATTAAAAATAGCAGGATTAAATGTAAAAGATTTTTGGTCTTTTATAGAGGCCAACCAAATGTTAGATAAATTATATGCATTTTCAAAAAAATACGAAAAGATGAGTCCACAAGAACAAATTATATTTTTAATGGAAGCGGAAAAAGTATTTGATGCATTTGATAAAATTCCTAAAGTTATATGGGAAGAAGAGTATGAAAAATATGCAGATGTACTAGATACATATAAAAATATAAAAGTGCTAAGATGGGCATCTAATTAAATTAGTAAAACATAAAAAACTCATAATATAAAAAATAAAAATTCAACTTTATAGTTGGATTTTTATTTTTTATTAAATATTAGAAAACTATTAGTTGAAATCAAAAAACAACTGGAATTTTGTGAAAAAACGACCAAAAACAGCCGGAATTTTGTGATAAAAGTAGTAAAAATGATCGAAATTTAAAATGTTTTTTTGGTTGACTTTGGTATAATATTGATATAAAATAATAAAAAATACAAAAATGAAAACAACAAAAACGAAAGAAAAAAAGGAAAGACAAAATATGAACCGTGAAAACCTTGATACTGTAAGAAAACTACAGTTTAAACCACA
>ERZ827452.1562-NODE-1562-length-21032-cov-89.787672_pt1 | contig 21032 bp, 18 predicted proteins | sample MGYA00519866_ERZ827452 | MGnify/ENA primary metagenome ERZ827452 (study PRJEB31778, sample SAMEA3449307) | human gut metagenome | biome: human gut; feature: human-associated habitat; material: faeces | place: United Kingdom | collected 2010/2012 ... | reverse complement strand
TTTTTGGTGCTTCGCCTAAGCCCTTGTTTGCTTCCCCAACTTTCCGTGAAGAACCGAAAATTTTCCTCCGCCGCGGAAAACCGCTTGCAAAACCGCCGATTTTATGCTATACTATTTTGTGCTTGCCGGAATGGCGGAATGGCAGACGCGACGGACTCAAAATCCGTTGGCAGCGATGTCGTGTGGGTTCAAGTCCCACTTCCGGCACGACATGAAGAATCCGAATCTGACTTTCCAATTGGAAGCGGGTTCGGATTTTTTCTTGCCTTTCCATCTGGAAATACAGTCATCATCAGGAGGTCAATATGCTGACGCTGTATGAGCCAAAATATGAGGACTTGTGGTTTCGGCAAATGATGCTGGCGGATGAAGATACCATGTCTTACAATCACGCATGGGGCGGGACAATTCCCTTTGGGGAAGATAAATGGCGTGGCTGGTACGATTGCTGGATTGCTGACCCTGATGGCAAGCGGTATTACATGTATCTCAAAAACGAAGATGGTCAGTTTGTTGGCGAAATTGCCTATCACTATGATGCCGAAATGCAGCAGGAAATAGCCAACGTCATGATTTATGCGAAATACAGAAGAAGAGGCTATGGCGGCGAAGCATTGGATTTGCTGTGTTCCGCGGCGAAAAGCAACGGTGTTTCCGTTCTGTATGATGATATTGCCATCGACAATCCGGCTGTCAGCCTTTTTCTGAAACACGGATTTGTGGAAGAATCCCGAACAGAAGAGATAATTCTCCTCAAAAAGAAACTGTGATTGTGTGTGTGCTTCCAGTCGCTCCATACAAAAGAGCCTTGCAGCGTGTGATGCTCCTGCAAGGCTCTTTTGTTTTTTGGGGGATTTTCCGCTTACTTCCCCCTATGTTCCTCTTTCCACTTCAAAATCTCTTCCAGCCGCTGTTTATACCGTCCCTCGTTCCCCTGCTCCGTCGGCTGATAGTAGCGCTTCCCCTGCAGCGAATCCGGCAGGCACGTCATCGCGGACAGCTTCTCCTGCGTGTCATGCGCGTACACATAGCCCTTGCCATAGCCGAGGTTCTTCATCAAGCTGGTTTCCGCATTCCGGATTTGCAGCGGCACAGGCTCTGCGATTTGCTCCTGCGCATCCTTTTTCGCCGTCTCATACGCCACATACAGCGCGTTCGATTTCGGCGCCATCGCCATGTACACCACCGCCTGCGTCAGATGCACCGTGCATTCCGGCATCCCCAGAAAGTGACACGCCTGATACGCCGCAACCGCCGTTTCCAGCGCGCGCGAATCCGCCAGCCCGATGTCCTCGCTCGCGAACCGCACGACGCGCCGCGCGATATACAGCGGGTCTTCGCCGCCTTCCAGCATCCGCGCCAGCCAGTACACCGCCGCGTCCGGGTCGGAATTGCGCATGGACTTGTGCAGTGCGCTGATGAGGTCATAGTGCCCGTCGCCCTTCTTGTCGTAGAGCAGCGACCGCCGCGACGTACACTGCGCGACCGTCTCCGGGGTCACATGCGCCTGACCGTTCTCATCCAAATCGGCATTGAGGATGACCATTTCGAGCGTCGATAGGGCGGTTCGCGCGTCGCCGTTGGCGAAAACCGCGATTGCGCGCAGCAAATCCTCCGCCATGTCGATTTTCTGCCCGCCGAAGCCGCGTTCGTCCTGCAAGGCGCGGTGGAGCAGCCCCAGCACGTTCTCCTCCGTCAGCGCGTGCAGCACGAACACACGGCAGCGCGACAGCAAGGCGCTGTTGACTTCAAAGGACGGGTTTTCGGTCGTCGCGCCGATGAGGATAATGCTCCCCTTCTCGACGTAGGGCAGGAATGCGTCCTGCTGTGCCTTATTGAAGCGGTGGATTTCGTCCACGAACACAATCGTGCGGATGCCAAAATGCCGGTCGCTTTCCGCCTGCTCCATCACCTGCCGGATTTCCTTGATGCCGCTGGTGACGGCGGAGAAGTTGATGAAATGGCTCTTGGTTTGATGGGCGATAATCTGCGCGAGCGTGGTTTTGCCCACGCCCGGCGGCCCCCAGAAAATCATGGAGGACACCAAATCGCCCTCAATCATGCGGCGCAGGACTTTGCCCTTGCCGATCAAGTGCTCCTGTCCGGCAAACTCATCGAGGTTCTGCGGACGAAGGCGCTCCGCCAGCGGCGCGGGGGGATTCGCGGCGGTCAGGAAGGTTTCCTGCGGCATTGCTCATCACTTTCCTTTTGGGTTGTTGCTGTTCTGGGCGGTCGGCTTGGCTTCTTTTTTCTGCCTTTTCAGCATCGTCTCGATATTCTCATTGAGCTTCCCCAGCACCTTCACCGCTTCGGACAGCATCGCGTATTCGCCAAGCGTCGGGTCAACCAGCAGCAGCACATCCGGCGCGGTGGTTGAGGGCATCAGGCGCTTGTCGGTCATCGCCATCGCGGGGATAAACGCCGCCTGATCGGGCATGTACTCCGCATTCAGCTTCATCACGAGGAAGCCGCCGCGCTTGTAGGTCACCAGCGACACGCCCAGGTGATTCGCCAGCACGCGCACCTGCGCCACGTCCAGCAGTGTCTCCACCACCGGCGGCACTTCGCCGAAGCGGTCAAGCAGCTCGTCGGTGATGTCCTCGCGGTCTGCCTGCGTCGTCAGGCTCGCAATCCGCTTGTACATCTCCATCCGCTGCCGGTCGTCATGCACATAGTCGTCCGGCAGATACGCATCCACCTTGATGTCCACGCGCGTTTCGAGGTGCGGCTTTGCGGGCGGCAGACCCTCCTGCTCCGCGCGCGCCTCCTGAAGCGTTTCCTCCATCAGCTTGCAGTACATGTCGTAGCCGACGGTCGCCAGATGCCCGTGCTGTTCCGGCCCCAGAATATTGCCCGCGCCGCGGATTTCAAGGTCGCGCATGGCGATACGGAAGCCCGCGCCGAACTCGGTGAACTCTCGGATGGCTTCGAGGCGCTTCTCCGCCGTCTCAGACAGACTCCGCTCCGGGCGGATGGTGAAGTACGCATACGCCTGACGATTGCTCCGCCCGACGCGCCCGCGCAGCTGATAGAGCTGGCTCAGCCCGAAGCGATCCGCGTCAAAGACAATCAGCGTATTCGCCGTCGGCACGTCCAAGCCGCTTTCGATGATGGTCGTGCAGAGCAGCACGTCGTAGCTGCCGCCGTAGAAGTCCATCATCACGTCCTCCAAGCCGTGTTCGCGCATCTGCCCGTGCGCCACGCCGATGCGCGCTTCCGGCACAAGCTGCTTCAAGCGCTCATAGAACGCGCCGATGGTCTGCACAGAGTTATAGAGGAAGTACACCTGTCCCCCGCGCGACACCTCGCGCAGAATCGCGTCGCGAATCACGCCGTCGTTGTAGTCAATCACTCGCGTCTGCACCGGCAGTCGTTCCTCCGGCGGCGTTTCCAGCACGGACATATCGCGGATGCCGACCATCGACATGTGCAGCGTGCGCGGAATCGGCGTGGCGGAGAGTGTCAGCACATCCACCTGATGCTTCATGTTCTTGATGATTTCCTTATGCTGCACGCCAAATCGCTGCTCTTCGTCCACAATCAGCAGACCGAGGTTCTTGAACTGCACGTCTTTGCCCAGAATACGGTGCGTACCGACAAGGATGTCGATTTCGCCCTCCTTCACGCGGCGCAGAACGTCCTTGGTTTCCTTCGCCGTGCGGAAGCGGCTCAGCACGTCCACCTTGACCGGGAAGCCCTTGAAGCGCTTCAAGACCGTGTTGTAGTGCTGCTGCGCCAGAATCGTCGTCGGCGCCAGAATCGCAACCTGCTTGGCGTCCATCAGCGCCTTGAACGCTGCACGCAGGCTGACCTCCGTCTTGCCGTAGCCCACGTCGCCGCACAGCAGCCTGTCCATGTTGCGCGGCGATTCCATGTCCGCCGTAATTTCCTTCACGCTCTGCTCTTGATCCGGGGTCAGCTCGTAGGGGAACATGTCCTCAAATTCGCGCTGCCACGGCGTATCCGCGCTGAACGCGAAGCCCGTTTCCTGCGAGCGCCGCGCATAGAGTTTCACAAGGTCAAACGCCATCTTTTTCAGGCCCTCTTTGACCTTCGCCTTCTGCTTCTGCCAGTCGCCGCCGCCGAGCTTGTTCAGCTTCGGGGGATTCGCCGGATTGCCGATGTAGCGCTGCACACGGCTGAGCGCCTCAATCGGCACATAGAGCTTGTCGCTCCCCTGATACTGGATTTGCAGATAGTCCCGGCGCGTGCCGCCGTTTTTCATCTGCGCTGTGCCAAGATAAATGCCGACGCCATGTTCCTCATGCACCACAAAGTCGCCGGGCTTCAGGTCGGTGAACGCCGCAATCTTCTCGCCCGCCGCCTGCCGCTTCTTCGCCTTGCGGTAGCCCGTACCGTACACGTCCGTGTCGCTGACGACAATCAGGCGCGCTTCTTCCCAGATGAAGCCGTGCGTCAGCGTGCCGGGCAGCACCTGCACACATTCTTCCGGCAGTTTGTCGATTTTCTCCGCGAACGACGCGGCGACATCGTGTTCTTCCAGCGCCGCCGCCAGACGCTGACCGCGCGCCACGCCGCCGCACAGCACCGCCACGCGGTAGCCCTCGCGCAGCCAGCCGTCACAGTCCTCCGCCAGCGGGCGAATCTGCGACGAATACCCTGCCACGCGCTGCACGCCAAGATCAGCGGCATCCTTGACCGCCACGCCCGCCATGCCCTCCAGAAACTCCGTCACCGCGACCGTCGCATACCCCTGCACATGCCGCAGCAGCTCGTCCCAGTCCATCAGCAGGGTTTCCTGCTCCTTGACGGCTTCGTCGCGGCTCATCGCGCCTTCGAGATCCTCCGCAAAGCCCGCCCGGCGTTCTTCCGCGCGCTTCCTGAGCAGATTCGGGTCGCTCAGCACGACGATTTCCGGCTCAAACCAGTCCAGCACCGTGTAAGTATCGTCCGTCAGCACGGTCAGCCACGCCCGAATGCGCTTGAACGGCAGCCCCTCCGCCAGCATGTCCGCGTCCGCCATCAGTTGGGCGCGGCGGCGTTCCAGTTCCGCCTTGCGCGCGGCAGTCTGCTGCTTTTCGCGAATCTTCGGGGTGATGTTCTTATCGAAGAAGTCCGGCGCGTCCGCGTCGTCCTCCGGCAGGGGCGGCAAATCCGAAAAGAGCGTCGAACTTGCGGGCGTCAGGTCGCCCCCCTGCCGCTCGATGGCGTCCCGCATCCGCCGCGCTGCCTTTTCCGCATCCACCGTCGGAAGCAATACCTCCGTCGCGGGCGTGAGCGTGCATTTCTCCACCGAATCCATGCTGCGCTGGCTGATGCAGTCAAATTCGCGGATGGAGTCCACCTCGTCGTCGAAGAACTCAATGCGCAAACTCTGGCTGCACGCGGGCGGATACACGTCGATGATGCCGCCGCGCAGGGCACACTGCCCCTTGCCCTCCACCATGCTGACGCGCTCGTAGCCCATGGCGGTCAGGCGGCGGATGAGGTCGTTCAGGTCGATTCGGTCGCCGGGAGCAAGGCGAATCGTCTCTTCGCGGAAGCGGTCGGCGCTGCCCATGCGCTGCAAGGCGGCATCCATACTCGTGCAGAGCAGGCGGATATCCCCCTCCTGCGCCCTTGCCAGCGCTTCCAGCCGCCGCCATGCGCTTTCGTGGCTCGACGCGCCGCGCGTAAGGTCAATTTCGCCGCCCGGCAGACACGCCACACCCGTTTCCAGCAGTTGCTGGCCGTCCTCGGCGTCGTGCGCCGCCTTGAGGTCGTTGCCGGAAATCAGCAGCACCTTTTTGCCCGTATCGGCGCAGAGTTTTGACGCGATATACGCCGCCATTGTGTCCGGCAGCCCCGTCACGGCGATGGGCTGTTTGCTTTCCGCTGCTTTCAGCAGCTTGTCATACGCTTTCGACGCAATGCCGGATAATAATGCCTGATTCATATGCGCTCCTTGGGATGAGTCGTGGTACGAAAAATACGCCTGTGCTTACACGGTCTTATTGTATTCCTGCATGGCATGGTCAATACCGTTTTTGACCCAGTCCTCCACGCAGTCCGCCGCGCGCTCGAACGCCTGCTGCATGGCGATTTGCTCTTCACGGATGGTGTACTTGCTCAATACCCAGTCCGCCAAGTCCCAGCCATCGGGCTTTGCGCCCACGCCGACCCGCACGCGCGGGAAATTCTGCCCCGGCGTATGGGCGATGATGGAGCGCATTCCGTTATGCGTCCCGGCACTGCCGGATTTGCGGACGCGCAGGCGGCTGGCGGGCAAATCAATGTCATCATAGATGATAAGCAGATTTTCCAGCGGCACTTTATACCAATTGAGCAGTTCGCTGACGCACTCGCCGGAGAGGTTCATGAACGTCTGCGGGGCGCAGAGGACGACACGCTTGCCGTCCACGGTCGTTTCGGTCAGCAGCCCCTTGCACTTGTTCTTGTTCAGCGTTACGCCCCACTTGCGGCAGAGCATTTCCAGCGTATCGAACCCCGCGTTATGGCGGGTATGGGCGTACTGCGTGCCCGGATTCCCCAGCCCAACGACGATCAGTGTTTCCTTTTCCATGGTGATTCCTCCAAAACAGGTCTTGGCGGAGAGGATATACACCCCCTCCGCTGACATCATATACTCCCAGAGGCTCTGCCTCTGCAAGGGAGTTCCTCCCTTGACCCTTTCGCGCGATTCAGTTGGCGACATCTGCATAATGTTTTCGCGTGTTTATGCAGGGATTTCGCTTTACTTTTTCAGTCTCTCCACTTCTTCCCGCACCATATCCTTCGTGCAGAAGTTCAGCGGGGAGAAGCGCCCGTCCAGCGCCTTTTCCAGCTTTGCAATCGCCGCTGCCTTGTCGCCCGCTTCCAAATCATAGCGCGACAGGAACCACAGCGTGTCAATCTGCGAATCCTTCTCCGCGTGTGCCTTCTCGAACCATTCCTTTGCCTTGTCCTTCTCGCCCGTCACGCGGTAATACGCCTGACCCAAGTTGTCCAGGCACACCGGGTCTTCGTCGTCATAGTCCACCGACTCCTGAATGAAGGCGAACATTTTGTCGATGCCCTCCTGCCATTCGCGGTCAATGTCCTCCTGCGTTTTGACCTTCGGCTGCTCTTCCGCTGCTTCGGTGGATGCTTCCGTGTCGGGCATTTCCGGCGCTTCGGCGGCTTTCTCCGGCTCGGCTTCCGCAACCGGCTTTGCGCCCGAATACTTCTCGACGTACATGTATCCCAGCGTCTGATAGGTCAGACCAATCGGCGCGCGGTTGTGCTGCTTTTCCAGCAGGTGAATCGCCTTGTCCAGCTCGCCCTTCTTCATCAGGCACGCCGCATAATCCACAAAAAGCTGACTCTTCTGGTCGGGCGTGAGGTCAGGACACTTCTGCGCCTTGATGAGCAGGGGCATCGCCTTGTCGTAGCTGCCCTCGCGAATCAGCAGAATCGCATAGCCCAGCATCGGGCGCGCGGACATCAGCCCCTTGTCAATAGCTTCCTCATAGAGCTTCTTTGCCTGTTCCAGATCGCCTTTTCCGTGCGCGCGCATGGCCTGCTGCGCCTTGATGGTCGCCATGAATCCCATTGTCGTTTCTCCTTCAGCGGTTTTTGGCTGCCTTCTTTTTCAGGCGGTCATACCGATATTGTAGCGCATTTTGCTCCTCTTGTACAGAGGGCGGATCGAATAATGACGGCTCGGCGGACAGCGCCATCGCCCGCCGCGTCATGTCCAGCGCGGACTCGTAGTCCCGCTCGTAATGCTCGTAGTGCTTCGCCAGCTCGATGTAGGGCTTCGTTCCGCCCTCGTGCCGCGCAATCATTCCCAGCCAGACCTTTACTGCCTCGTCTCGCTCGCCGCCCCGACGGTAGCTCTGCGCAAGACGCTCCTGCCCCTGCGCATGCAGATTGCCGCTCGTCAGCTGATAGCACTTCCGCGCTTCCGGCACATGCTGAAAGCGTTCCAGCGCCACGCCCATTGAGAACACATCCTCGTCGTGCCGCACGTTTTCCGGCGCGCGGTACATTTCCACCATCGCCGTCAGCAGCACGCAGAGGCTCGCCACGTCCTGCGCGTTGTGTTCCAGCACATCCGTCAGCAGGTCAAAATTTCCCGTCTTGAGGTAGTCGAAGAAGCGCTGCGGCACCTGCGCGCCCGGCAAATCATCAAAGCGTGGAATGCCCAGCACCGCTTCTTCCAGCTTGCCCAGATTGCACCGCTGCAGGCGCAGTTTGAACACCCGCCGCGCCATGTGCAGCAGGTCAATGTGCGGCTTGTCAAGACACGAATCATCCATGCGGTTCATCAGGAAGCGATCGCGCAGCAGCGGCACGTCGAATGTTCGTCCGTTGAAGGTGCAGATCGCGTCGTAGCCCATCAGCGTATCCGCAATGGATTGCAGCAGAAACTTTTCCTCCGGATAATCGCGCATCACCAGCTGATGAATCTGGAATCCCGAATCCGTCAGGCAGCCCATGCCGACCTCGAACGCGACAGTCCCCGCGCCCATAAACCCGGTGGTTTCGGTGTCCAGATAGAGAATGTTCCGCGGGTCGAGGTCATCCGACAGCGTTTCCTGCGTCATCAGGCGAAGGGCGGACAGATCAAGGTCAAACGCGCCGGGAAATTCGGATAACTCGCGCATTTCCCGCCCGTGGTAGCAGTCCGTGAACTGCTTTTCCGGCGCTTTCGGGGGCGATTTCGGCTTTTCAATCGCCTTGAGTTTGTCTCGCAGATTCATTCCGTCAGCGCCTCCAAGAGGGCGATGGCGGTCGCTTTGCCGTCCTCGCCGATTTCGCCCACCGGCCCGACGCACCCCGGACAGCCCTGACGGCACGGGCAGTCCCGCACAACTTGCAGCGCCTGCTCCAGCAGGAGCTTCCGCATCGCATACGCCTTCTGCGCCAGCCCGATGCCGCCGGGGATGTTGTCATAGAGCAGCAGCGTCGGCTTGTCCGTCAGCGGGCTTTTCACCTGATAGACGATTGCAATGTCCTGCGGCGCACACATCAGCGACAGCGGCGCAACAATCCGCAGCAGATTCGCCACGCCCATCATGCCATTTTTCAGCGTGTCGCTCTCGAACCGTGCCGCCAGCGTATCCGGCAGCGTCCACCACATGGCGGTTGTGTGCATTTCCGTCTCCGGCAGCCGCACATGCCCGAACCCCAAGGTTTCGTGCGTATCGAATTTAATCTTCTTGAACATCGTCACCAAGGTCGATACGCGGATTTCGCCCAGCGCCGTCAGCCCGCCGTCCTGCTCTTCCTCTTTTTCCTTGTCCAGCAGGGAGAGCGTCACATTCAAGTCCGCGTCGGTGTAGTACCCCACGTCCACGCGGCGGATGAACGCTTTGCAGGCGTCGAAATCCAACTTTTCCACCTGATACTGCTGCGCCTCGTGCATGTAAATCGCGTTTTCGTGCAGCAGCATCGGCACGGTGTAACGGTCCATTTCGCCGATGACGCGGTGGTTCGCCGGATCGGTCGTGTCGATGATGACGAAATTCTCCTCCGCCCGCGCCGACCGCAGGGAAATCTCGCTTGCCGGAAAATCCTCCGCCGACCAGTGATACCGCCCGCCGACGTGCCGCAGAATCCCCGCCTCATCAAGGTATTCCAGCAGTTCCGGCGCACCGGGCGCATTCCCCAAGCCCTCGCCGTCCTCAAACGGCAGCTCAAACGCCGCGCACTTGAAGTGGTTGAGCAGAATATACAAATTATCCGGATTCAGCAACGCGTTCTCCGGCGAGCGCTTCATCAGATAGTCCGGGTGGGACACGATGTACTGGTCAAGCGCCGCCGACGACGCAACGTAGAACACGATGGACGTTCCCTTGCGCCGCCCGGCGCGCCCCGCCTGCTGCCACGCGCTCGCGATTGTTCCCGGATAGCCGCACAGCACGCACGCATCCAGCGCGCCGATGTCGATGCCCAGCTCCAGCGCGTTCGTGGACACCACCGCGTCCACCCGTCCCGCGCGAAGCCCGCGTTCAATCTCTCGCCGCTCCGTCGGCAGATACCCGCCGCGATAGCCGCGCACCCGCCCGGCATTCCCCAGCGGGTCGCGCACCATGTCCTTCAGGTACTTCGTCAGCACCTCAACCGCCAGCCGCGACCGCGCGAACGTAATCGCCTGAATTCCATTCTGCAGCAGCAGCCCCGCAATCCGCCGCGTCTCCTGCAGCACGCCCTTGCGGATGCCCAGCTGCCGATTGACCACCGGCGGATTGTAGAACACGAAGTGCCGCACGCCCATCGGCGCGCCGTTATCATCCACCAGGATGACCTCGCGCCCCGTCAGCGTTTCCGCCAGTTCCTTCGGGTTCGCAATCGTCGCGCTGCACAGGATGAACTGCGGATGACTGCCGTAGAAATCGCACAGGCGCAGCAGCCGCCGCAGCACGTTCGCCAGATTCGACCCAAACACGCCGCGATAGGTATGAATTTCATCAATCACGATATACCGCAGGTTCTCAAACAGCTTGACCCACTTCGTATGGTGCGGCAGAATCCCGCTGTGCAGCATATCCGGGTTCGTCACGACGATATGCCCCGCCTGCCGAACCGCCTTTCGCGCTGCGCCGGGCGTATCGCCGTCATAGGTATACGTCTTGATATCAACGCCCATCGCCTCAATCAGCTCATACAGCTCGCTGACCTGATCAGCAGACAGCGCTTTTGTCGGAAAGAGGTACAATGCCCGTGCATCATCGTTCTGCAAAATGGCAGACAGCACCGGCAGGTTATAGCACATCGTTTTGCCGGAGGCCGTCGGCGTGACAACCACAACATCCCGCCCCGCCAGCACCTCGCGGATTGCGTGCGCCTGATGGCGATACAGCTGATGCACCCCGCGTTTTTCCAGCACAGGTAGCAGCCGCGGATCAAGAGAATCCGGGAACGGCTCATACACCGCCGGACGCGCCGGAAGGACATACCAACGGACAACATTTTGCATAAACATAGGGTCACTGCGGAGGGATTCCGCCAGCTGGTCAACATTCATAGGAAGCACCTCCCGACAAGGATTGCATTTCCCCCTCATGATAGCAGATTTCTGTTCGCTTGTAAAGGCGAACAGGGAGGGGGAGAATAGGGAAAAAAAAGGATAAACACGCGGGCAAAGCAGGGAAAAGCGACCAACTCAATCGCGCGGAGGGGTCAAGGGGGGATCCCCCTTGCAGGGTCAAGGGACAGCGTCCCTTGTGGGGCTTGGGGCAACGCCCCAACTGTTACACCGTTAAACCTACTCAAAGAGAAAAGTCAAGCATGGCACCTTGGTCGCAGGCAGCGAAGCGTCCCTGCGCACAAACTCCCGCTCCCGCAGGAGCGGAATCCCCCATCCGCGAAAAAAGTCAACTATGGTAGTGTGCGCTGCGAAGGGGTCAAGGGGGCGACCGCAGACTTCGTCTGTTTCCATTGCCCCCTTGTCGCCTCCGCAGAGGCGAAACCCTCTGCAGCACAAAAATCAACTTGCTTAAACCCACAAAGCCGCAAACATCATTGCCTTTTGCCCCAAGGAGGATTTCCCCCATGCAAAAATCCCCCGCCTGTCGCACAACAGACGGAGGAAATTGATGCAAACTCTACTTGAGAAGTGACGGAATCACCCTTGCGGACGATTACGCTTCCTCGTGGGTCTTGGGGAGCGCACGCATCACATTGCCGCTGCGCAGGCAGCGGGTGCAGACGTTCATACGCTTCGCAGAACCGTTGACCACCACGCGGACACTCTGCACGTTGGGCGCCCAGGTACGGTGGGTCTTACGGTTGGAGTGGCTGACGTTGTTGCCGTTCAGCGTACCCTTTTCGCAGATCTCGCAAAACTTACCCATGGAAATCCACCTCCTTGTTGGAGTATGCACACATCAAGCCTTGACAGTATATCATACTCTGCGGCAAAAAGCAAGGGGTTTCCTCAAAAATTCAGCATTTGGAAATCTGCGAGCATGGGATGGTGATTATCGGAGGAACGTGGGCAGCGCGGGTGGTCGGTCGCGCCCATTTGGCGCGACACAGCATAGATGTTGAAAAGAGCGGCTTGGGGGCGCTCCTGCGGGAGCGCAAAGTTACTGGCAGGGACGCTTCGCTGCCTGCACCTTTGTTGGCGGCTTCCTTGGAATTTGTCGCCCGCGCAACAGTTGGGGCGTTGCCCCAAACCCTACCAGAGGCGCCGCCTCTGGACTCCGCAAGGGGCAATTGCCCCTTGACCCCTTCGCGCGATTGAGTTGACCTTTCTCCCCTGCTTTGCCCGCGTGTTTATTCTCTTTTGCCCTGCCTTAGATGTCCCCCGCGATGTCGATATTTTCACCCTTCAACAGCACCGCTGCGCCCTGTTTCGCTTCCGAGCTATCCGGATGCGCCAGCAGCCACTTATTCCGCGCCCACAGCGTCTTATCCAGCTTATTCGCGCCATCCTCCGGCCGGAAATCCGTATTCGTCTGATCCGGCAGCGCCACCATCACGCGGAAGCCCTTCTTCGCATCCGCATGGCACGGGGCATAGTGCAGCGTCGTCGCGTACACTTCCACCATCACGCCCGCCGGCACCTTGAACGCCTTCACCTTCGCGGTGTCCAGCTCGCCGTCCTCCAAATCGGACAGCGTCGCCAGCAGCAGAATGAAATCGTCCGTGCCGAGGTTGAACTCGCTGTCCCGGTGGAACTCAAGGCAGTTCAGCTTCGTATTGTGCCCGTTGCAGTAACCCAGCTCATAGGGCATACCACCGTACAGCCCTTCGCCGATTTTCGCGGCGTTCGGCGCGCTGTGCAGCACTTCCACGCGCGGCAGGTACACCACGCCGTCGGTGCAGGGCGTCGTCGCGAGCGCCTTGACGAGCCCTTCCGTCGGATAGCCCTCCACCACGCGGCCGTAGGGCTTGAAAGTCGAATCATAGACAGACAAAATCTCCATGAGAATACGCCTCCTGTTTTTCTCTGCGGAGGATGCTCCGCGTTTTCTTTTCCTTATATTCGCCGTTTTCCGGGGAAATCCTGCTTCATCAGCGAATAATCCCGTCCTCGACTTCGGGCTGATGATACCACGCCTTCGTCAGTGTGTCCTTGTAGTACGGCAGAATGTTGTATTCGTACCAATATACTTTGTCCCCCTGTGCGGTAATATCCTGCCGGACGCTGAATGAATAGCAGCGATTGTCACGCAAGTGATCCATATCCGCGGAAATCGCCAGCGCGAGCGCCTTCAGCACCTTCGGGTCGTTCACACGGTCGAATCCGCGCTCCTCAAATACGAAGCGGTACACGCTGTTCATCGGCTTAAAGAGCACAATGCGCACCTCGTCCCGCCGAATCAGCACGCGGTCAACACAGCAGCGGTTCGCCGTCCGCAGCACGGGATACAGCGCGCGATACAGGTCGGTCGTCCGCGCGCGCTCCACCATTTCCTTCTCCAGCCGATTTCTGCGCCGCTGTGCGTGCAGCAAGGCGACCAGAATGAGCAGCAGCGCCGCTCCCGCCGTCACGATTCCCCAAATCATGTACTTCCGCCCCTCCGCACGATGGTTTTTTTCATCATAGCAGGAATGGCGAAATTTGTCAAGTGGTTGCGCAAAAATGCACAAAGTGGGCATCAATGGCGCAAAAACGGCATCTTGCTGTAACTACTTTGAATTTCTTTCGATTTTTCGTGATTTCGCGATAACTTCATTTATTTCTGCTATTGCTTTTTCAAACCAATTGTGTTATGATATAATAATGAAAGACCACACTACTCGACGTCAAATAACAGGAGGTTGTTCCTTACTATGCTCGCGAATTTGAAGGCGCTCCGTACCGCTCAGGGTCTGAGCCAGCGCGCTCTGGCTGATTTCGTTAAGGTCAGCCAGCAGTCCATCAACCAGTATGAGAACCGCGATACCGAGCCGGACATTCCCGTTCTGACCCGCATCGCAGACTACTTCGGTGTGTCCATCGACTATCTTGTCGGTCATGACCCGGCGGCAGGCGAACTCATCCCCACGAACCTGACGGATGCAGAACTCCGCCTCATCCTGAACTTCCGCCAGCTGGATGACGACCAGCAGCGCTCAATGAACCTGCTCGTCATGCAGATGACGAAGGACAACAAGCGCAACGCCAAGCCGCAGGAGTAATTCCCGTTTTTCCGCAGCTTAAACGCAAAAGCACTCGCTTTTGCGCTTTTGCTGTGCCATTTATTCGGAATCACGATGCCGACCGCTGCTCCAGCGACAGCTTATCCGCCAGCATGGCAATGAACTCACCGTTCGTCGGCTTATCCTCCTTCGTCGCTACGCGGCAGCCGAACGCCTTGTTGAGCGTATCGATGCGTCCCCTGCTCCACGCGACCTCAATGGCGTGGCGAATGGCGCGCTCCACCTTGCTGGCGGAAGTGTTGTAGCACTTGCCGATGCTCGGATACAGCTCCTTCGTGATGCGGTTGATCATGTCCGGATTGTCCACCACCATCTTCACCGCCGTCCGCAGGAACTGGTAGCCCTTGATGTGCGCCGGAATCCCGATGGTCAGGAACAGGCTCGCCAGCTTTTCGTCGATGGACAGCGAGCGTGCGCTTGCGTTCAGCGCTGTTCCCAGCGGCACAACGCCCTGCCCGCAGCTTTCCCGGATGCGCGCCGCCAGTGACGCCATGTCAAACGGCTTGACCATGTAGAACCGTGCGCCCAGCTGCACCGCGCGCATGATGAAGTCGTCGCGCCCCAGCGCCGATACGACGATAATCTGCGGCGGATTCGGCAGCTGCTGCCGCCGGACTTCCTCCATCAACGCAAAGCCGTCCATCTGCGGCATGATGAGATCAAGCACCATCACGTCCACGCGCACCTTGCCCAGCGCTTCGAGCGCCTCCGCACCGGACGGGCATTCCGCCACCACCTTCATGCCCTCCTGCCGCGCCAGATAGTCGCGCATTCCCCGGCGAAGGTCGCCGTTGTCGTCCACCAGCATAATCCGCATATCACCCATTGTTTTTCCTGCTCCCTTCAAACGCTTTTTTTCGGGACGCTCCGGTGCGCTCCGCCATCTTTCCGGCGTCTTTCGCCTTCCGCGCGTCCTTTCGATGGCATTATAGCACGTTGATTTCCGTTTGTGGGGAATCCGACGAAAGCTCCATTCATTCTCACCATCTTTCAAATTTGATTTGTTATCTATCGTTTTTCCACAGTTTCGTTCACGTTTTCGTGATTTTGCCGGAATAATCAGTGTCTTTTCGACGCATTTTCAGGAATCCCCGGCGCTTTTTGCGGTCAACCAAACCTGTGCAGCACGCAAAAACGCTATTACGCAAGCGGATTTTCCGAAAACGTTTCGTGCATAAAAAAGCAGAAGCCTGCATCATGTCGGCTTCTGCTTTTCTTTTTTGGGAGACAGCATTCTCGTCGCCTCCGCAGGTGCGATTTTCCCCTGCAGAGGAGCAAGTCAAGAGACAAAAGCATCCCGCCCCGCGAAGGGAACGGAAGGGCGGCCGCAAAGCCTTGCCTTACGGCTCATACGACCACCGAATCGCATCCACCGTGCCACTCGTGTTCAGCTCATAATCCAGCTGCCAAATGTGGCTGTCGCCGGTTTCGACGCGGTAGCGGATGATTTTCGTGCCATCCTCCTGCTTGTAGATTTTGCCCTTGTTGAACTCGCTCTCATACAGCCCGCGGTTGCCCGACGGACTTTCCACCTGTCCGAAATCCTTGTAGACGCTGACGACTTCATCCTCCGTGCTGCCAATTTGCGTCTTGCGCGGCGCGGTGAACTCGTCCCGCGTCATGTACAGTTCCACCAGCACATTCGCTGTCCGCAGGCGCGCAAAGCACGCATAGCCCCAGTCGTAAGTGACTTTTTCCATGTCCATGCCGATGGTGTAATTGTACACGGTTTCCGTCGCCGTGCCCTCGCCGCACTTTTGCGTGAAGGCCTCCTTTGTCGTCGTGCCGAGCTTCCAGTCGCCCAATGTGTCATCCACCGTCATCATCGTTTTCATCCACGGCTTCTTGTTGAACTTGTAGCCGACTTCCTTGATGGTGCTGGATTTGCCGTACCCGTTGACGGAAATCGCCTTCAGCGTCACATTGCCGCCCGGCATTTTGATTTTCTCGCCCGTGGTGTACAGCGGGCTGTCCTCGTCGGGTGTTGAGCCGTCGATGGTGTAATAGATGGTGATGGTCTGCGCCACTTCGTCCGTGAGCGTGGCGGCATAGCCGGGGTTCTTCTCCAGCTGGTCTTTCGTCAGCGTGCCGGGGCGCAGGGTGATGCTGATACGCTTGTCGTATGTGTCGGGGGCAAGTGAAACCGCCGGCTGCAAGGGCGTCGGCATGTAAATCTGGTAGCTGCCCTTCATCACATCGCTGACCAAATCACCGCTGACGCTCACCGCCCGCAGCGACCAGTCGCCTTCGCCCAATTCAATCGGCCCGGTGTACAGCGTGCCTTCCTCCGGCAGCTGATTCAGGTCGTTGAACGTGTAGTACACGTCATAATCCTCCGCCACGGCAAAGGTAATCGTCTGCTTGGCGGTGTAGTAGCCCGCTGTAACGCTCGCGCCGGGCGTCGGCGGCAGGATGGATGTGCGCTGTGTGTTGAAGGACGTTACGCCCGTGGCCTTATAGGCGACCGCCAGCAGCTCCGCCGCTTCCTTCTCGCGCCCCTGCGCCAGATAGATACGCACCTGATTGCGGTAGGCGTCCGACGCACTGGGCACAATGTCGGTGTACAGGTAGGCGTACACTTCTTCCGCCTTGTCCAGCTCGCCATTGGCCTCGTAAGCATTGCCCAGCATCAGCAGACCGGATACGTTCGCGTTTTCCTTGCCGTCCTGCTCGTTCGCCTTCACAAAGTAATCAATCGCGCCGCTCAGGTCGCCGTTGTTCATGCGTTCCTCACCAACCTGCCAGAGCGCGGCGGAGTTCGCCTCCCTGCCCATGCGCGCCATCAGCACCTGACCGGGATCTGTCTTTGTCAGGAACATGTACGCGCCAAAGGCAAGGCCAATCATCGCCACAACTGCGCAAACCAGCACAATCATCCAGTTCGTGCCTCGCTGCAAATACTTTGCGGCACGCTTCGGGCCTTTCTCGTGTACGCGCGGGGCACGCTTTCCGTAGGCAATCTCCTCCTCCGGCGCATGGCTGGGGTTGAGAATTTCGCTGTCATAGAACGGCTCATCCTCGCCATAGACGCGCTTTTCCGCGTCATGCGGAGCTGCTTCCTGGGGCGCGTCGGGCATGTCCTCCTCCATGGCACGGGAGGCGTTTCTGCGCCGCCGCTGCTGGGGTTTAGGCGGCTGCGGCGCCTGCTGGTGGGCCGCCAAATGTCTCCCCTGCCGGAAGGAGAGCAGGTCGCTGTCCTCCTGCTTCTCGCCGTCATCGGGCAGATTTACCGGCATCCCGCATCGGGGGCAGCGAACCGCGTCCGACGGCGCATAGGCATGGCAATTGGGGCATAGCATTGTGCTTTTCTCCTTCCATCAGGGGCGATTGTTGATAGTTTGACCGTTGATAACCAAATCAAAGCTGCACTTCAGGAATGCCGCCGCCTGTTCGCACATAACGATGCGGCTCATGTAGATTTGCAGGTATTCCATGACCGAGGACGATCCATCCATCGTCAATTCGTGGCGGATGATACGCTTCACCGGGTCAACAATCACGCGGTTCTCCTGAATGGAGAAGTTCACGCGGTCGTGAATGTCGTTCAGGTCGGGTTTGCCGCCGCGGACGCGCGTTTTGTGCGCATCGGACTTGTCGCCCAACGCCAGCGCCGCCGAAACCGCGCTGGAGATGAACCCGCTCTGCTCCTCGTGATTGCCCACCGCGGTGATGATTTCCATCACGTCGTCCATTGCCATGCCTGTCTCGCGCAGGATAGGCAGCAGCAGCACCGCGCCCAGCGGCCCGTGGTCATGCCGATTGACGGAGTTACCCACGTCATGCACCCACCCGGCAATCGCCGCCAGCTCCACCTCGCGCGGCGAAAAGTTCAGCGCTGCCAGAATGCCCGCTGCCGTCCGGCTGACATAGCTGACGTGGCGTGGGCCGTGCTCGGTGAAGCCCATCGCCGCCAGATAGCGGTTGCCCGCGCTGATGAGCGCCTTGATGTCCTCGTTTTTCTGAATATCCGCCAGTGTTACCATGGATGCTCCTTACTGTAGGTTCGTGTCATCGTCCCCGTCGTCCATCGGGTGCAGCGCCTCGTATTCCGGGTCGTCGTAGAACTCGCGCTCCGGCGCTTCGCCACCCAGCTCCTCGATGGCGGCACGCAGCTCGATAAAGTCCATGTAGCGGCAGTTTTCCTCGTTCGCGGCGGCAATCAGCACCGGCAGCGCGCGCGGGTCGCCCAGTTTCGCCAGATAGCTTGCGAACAGAGCGCGGCGGTTCGGGTTCTTCTCGAACAGGCGCACCGCCAGCTGATACACGTTCTCGTGGCCGGGGAAGTTTGCCAGCACATCCAAGAGCGCTTCCTGACCGGCTTCGTTCGCCTTGTTCAGGTTTTCCAGCATCGGCTGCAAGGCTTCCTTGCCCATGGCGCGCAGACTGTCCAGCGCGTTGTCCGCCAAATCATCCTTCATTTCGCGGTTCAGCTGCCACTGGATGTAGAGCATCTTCGGCAAGGTGCTGCCCATGTCGCGAAGAAGTCCGATGGCGGTCATGCGCGCCTCCTCCGGGATGGCGTCGCTTTCGTCGCGCAGGAGGGTCAGCAGGCGCTTCTCGCACGGGCGGCCCACCGCCTGAATCTGCTCCATCAGCATATCCGGCACGGGGATGTCCTTCTGGCAGTACTGCACCATCCAGTCCACCAAGTCCTTCGCGTCCTCGAACTGCGTGAAGTACGCGCCGGGCGTCACACCGTCGAGCCACTTCGCGGGCATGTTCAGGAATTCCGTGTACACGCGAGGCAGATCGTCCTCCATCTCGTCGTAGGTCTTATATTCGCCGCGGTGCTCCTTCATCCACTTCGCCGTGAAATCCGCGAACCGCTCGTCAAAATTGATGCACTTCATGCTGTATTCTCCTTATTCCCGCGTTGCTTTTTCCAGCAGCTGCTTGAGTTCCTCCGTCGTGAACTGATACTGCTGATGGCAGAAATGGCAGCCGAGCTCCGCGCCGGTATCCTCGTCGATGATGGTCTGCAACTCCTTGCGCCCCAGCGAAATAAGCGCCTTTTCCATGCGCGCACGGCTGCATCCGCAGTGATAGCGCAGGGGCGTGCGGTCGAGGACGACCGGCTTCATGCCGCGGAACCAGTCTTCCAGCAGCTGCTCCTTGGGCGCTTCGGTCATTTCGCGGCTGATGTCGGCAAACATCGGGCTGCGGAGTTCAAGCTGCTCAAGCGTTTCCTCCTCGCACCCCGGCATCGGCTGAACGAGCAGTCCACCCGCCTTCAGCACCACGTCGCCATTCACCAGCACGCCCAGCGACACCAGCGACGGCTGCTGCTCGGAGACGGTGAAATACTGCGCGAAATCAATGCCAAGTTCGCCGCTGACCAGCTCAATCGTGCCGACATACGGCTCTTTCAGCCCCAAGTCTTTGATAACGGTCATGCGCCCGGTATGCCCAATCGCTCCGCCGACGTCAAGTTTGCCATCCGTGCGCAGGGGGAGTTCGACCCGCGCATCATCCGCGCAGACCTTCACGTCGCCGTGATTCGCCACCGCCACGATGGTTCCCATCGGCCCATCGCCGTGGATATTGACCGTCACGGACTCATTATCGCCCTTCATCATCACGCCAAGCATACTCGTCGCGGTCATCAGCCGCCCCATCGCCGCCGTGCAGACGGGCGTTGCGCCATGAATATCCGCCGCGCGCTGTGCCATCTGCGTCGTTTCGCACATCATCACGCGCACCTGACCATCCATCAGCGTCAGGCGAATCATTTCGTCCCCTTGATGCCGTTCTATCATTTCTTCGCTCATAACAAGTACCTCCTACCAGAGGCGCTGCCTCTGGACTCCGGCAGGGGCGTTGCCCCTGCACCCTGCAAGGGAGTTCCTCCCTTGACCCTTTCGCGCGATTCAGTTGCGCGCGTCTGCATACTTCTTCCGCGTGTTTATGCAGGGATTTCGCCTCCGCAGAGGCGATTCCCCTTGCCTCTCCGAAGTCGGAGTATGTTTTAAACCTTACTCCGGCTTTCTCGCCGCAATATGCCACCGATGCTCTTCCGGCGCGGGATGCGTAAGCGCATTCGTCCCAAACACCCGCACATCCACAAAACCAATCGACTGCAAGAGCGCCACCAGCTTCTCCGCCTGATACGCGCGCTGTACCTGCTCCTCGTCAATCCGCCGATACCGTCCGTCCGGCTCCTTCACGAAGATAGCAAGGTGCATTTCCACCTGCTGGCGCTCCGGGAAATACCGGTTCTGCCACATGTACGTCACGTCCCGGCGATCCTCGCCCATGAACTGGCTGCCCAGCAGGTGCTCCAGCTTATAAGGTGTCGACACATCGAAGAACAGCCCGCCGCCGGGCTTGATGGCTTCCCATGCGGATTGGAAGAACGCCGCCGCGTCCACGTCCTGCAGGAGGTAATTCACCCCGTCACACGTCGCCAGCACCGCGTCCACCGGGCGATGCAGCCGCAATTGCCGCATGTCCTGCCGGATGAACGGGATGCCGAACCCCGCCTTGCGCGCTTTCTGCGCCGCCTGCCAGAGCATTTCCTGCGAGAGGTCGATGCCCATCATCTCATAGCCCAGCTGCTGTAAGGGCAGTGTCAGGCTGCCCGTGCCGCACGCACACTCGCACACCTTCGCATTGCGCGGGATGCCGTAAGCCGTCATCATCCGGGCATACATATCCGCCCATGCGCCATAATGCACGTCGTTCATCAGCGTGTCGTAAACTTCCGCAAATCCTGTATACATTCGTTTTCCTGCCTGATTATCTGTTTTTTCCGCGCATCGTACCGCCGATTCTGCCCGCTTCCTTCGCGGACAGACCCGCCCAGCCGACGTCGCGGAGTTTTTCTGTCAGTCCGAGGGCTTCCGCCGTCTCGTACTTGCGGCGGAGCTTGTCGGGCAAGCGCCAAGGTCGTTGCATTCCCTGCTCTCCTGTTACTATATATTTGCCCCTTGATTTATGGCAGCCAGCCATAGGCATGG
>ERZ827452.1553-NODE-1553-length-21111-cov-2.763488_pt1 | contig 21111 bp, 13 predicted proteins | sample MGYA00519866_ERZ827452 | MGnify/ENA primary metagenome ERZ827452 (study PRJEB31778, sample SAMEA3449307) | human gut metagenome | biome: human gut; feature: human-associated habitat; material: faeces | place: United Kingdom | collected 2010/2012 ... | reverse complement strand
GGTGAAAAACGGGGCATATCTTCGTCTGAAGAACCTCCAGATCGGCTACTCGCTCCCCGAACACATTCTGAAAAATACCGGTATCGGCCGGGTAAATATCTACGTGGCAGGAACCAATCTGCTGACTTTCAGAGCATTCAAATACGTAGACCCCGAAATGCCGTCGGTCAACAACGGTTACTACCCGCAACAGCGGACCTACAGTATCGGAGTCAATTTATCCTTCTAACCGCTAAAGCAACTGAACCTATGAAAAAGATCATATTCATACTCGGTCTGGCGGCCGTCGTATTGGGCACCTCCTGTTCCGACGTGCTGGACCTGAATCCGGCGGACCGGTTTTCGCCGGCGACCGTCTGGTCCACCACCACTACGGCTGATAAATACGTCATCGGACTCTACTCCATCTTCGGGGCAAACACCGAGATGCGCGGCGGCGATGCCTATGCGTCGCCCCGATTATCGGATGCCTATTCCGACATCCTGAAAAGCACCTCCTGGAATCAGTACAACCACAACTTCAACGCCACGCTCCTCCAGGAAACGGCTTTCAACAGCAACTCCGCCGGTGCGTTCGAGTGCTGGTCGAGTCATTATGACCGCATCCGCCGCGAAAACGAATTCCTGCGCGACGCGGCCGAATTCGGCAGCAAATTCGGTGAGGACTGGCTCAAGATTCGTATCGCCGAAGTGCGTTTCTGCCGTGCCTACGCCTATTTCATGCTGTGCCGGGTTTACGGCGGGGTGATTCTTCGCACCGAAGTCGACGGCCCTGAGCAGAACGACAAAGCCCGTTCGACGGAGGAAGAGTGCTGGGGCTTCATCATTAACGAACTGAAGGAACTGGCTCCCGACCTGCCCTTGAAATGGGACAGCGACAACTCGGGCCGCGCCACTCAAAAAGCCGCATACGGTCTGTTGAGCCGCGTAGCGCTCTACGCTGAAAAATGGGATATCGCCGCACAGGCCGCACGCGATTGCGCCACGGCAGAGGGTAATCTGGACCTGTCGAAGAACGGCTATGCCAAAATCTTCGAACTCGGCATCAACAGTCCCGAAGTACTCTTTGCCGTAGAATTCAAATCCAGCGTGATCGACCATGCCTACGACGCCTACGTGCGGCCCTCGGGCGATACAAAGGAGTTAGGCAAGCAGGTTTATTCGGGATTCGTTCCCACCAGCGAATTGGTCGACAGCTATGAAATGGCAGGCGACGGCGGCAATTTCTCCTGGGAGAAACACGGTAAGGATCCCTATGCGAACCGTGAACCGCGCTTCTACGCCACGATTCTCTATAACGGAGCCGATTGGATGGGGCGGAAGATCGAAAGCTTCGTTGGCGGCAAGGACGGATACAAGGCCTATGAAAACGCCGGAGCCGCCGGAACGACCGTAACGGGTTATTACCTGCGCAAATACCTCATAGACGGAGACAAGACGTGGGTCACGAGCGGCTCGGGACAGGACTGGATCGTACTGCGCTATGCCGAGGTCCTCCTGAACAAGGCTGAGGCACTTGCCATGGAGAACTGGAACAAGAACAGCGCCGAAGCGCTGCAGGCGCTCAACGATGTCCGCGCCCGCGTCGGACTGCCCGCGCGTGCCACCGCCGACAAGGAGACCTTCCTGGAATACGTGCGTCACGAACGCAAGGTGGAGTTGGCCGGCGAAGGTTTCCGCTACTGGGACCTGCGCCGCTGGCGGCTGGCCGAAAAAGTCATCGACGGGCAGAACGTGCACGGCGTTAAGATCTCCAAACAGTCCGACGGTTCATTTACCTACGAGCAGGTCGATGCCGACGGCGGACACAAGCGCATCTTCTACGACCGTTATTACCGATTCGCCATTCCGCTTTCGGAGCGTTCGAACAATTCGCTCTGTACGAACAACGACGGATGGATCTAATGATTAACCGCAAAAACAGAACGACTATGAAACTCCGTAAATATCTTGCAGTACTGGCCGTAGCGGCATTCGCATCGCTTGCGACATCATGCGCCGAAGCGGAAGACGAATTCATCCACACGGACAGTACGATTAATTCCATCGAAATCCAGCCCGCCGAAGGCGGAGCCGGTATCGCAGGAATCATCGACGAAACGACGGGCGAGATTTTCTTCCCCATTCCCAAACAACTTCGTGAAAAATACGACGTGAAAAAGCTGATGGTACGCGCAAACGTGGCTTATGACACCTATATCTATCCGTCACTGTCGGGATTGAAAGACCTCTCCGATCCGATGGAGATCAAGGTTCGGGCAGGCGACAATGGATCGCGAACCTATACGCTGTGGGCTTTCTACACGCGCAGATAACGAATTACAACGAATGAATAAATCTAAAATTAACTCGACCAATATGAAAAAGTTCAATTTATTCGCTTACGCCACCCTGGCAGGTCTCGCGCTGTCGTTTGCAGCCTGTACGGACGACGATCCGGAAATCAGCAAACCCGGCCCGCAGATCGACCGCGGCGAAAAATGCCGTATCGAATCTTTCGTTCTGAATCTCCCCGAAGGGGAAACGCTTTCAGGCGATGTCTACGACTACGACAAATCGATCGACCTTGCCTATACCACGCCGCAGCTGGAAGCCATGAAGACGGCCACCGCCACGGTGAAACTCTCCGAAGGCGCAACCATCACGCCCGATCCCTCCGTGGCGGCCGACTATACGCAGCCGATTTCATTCACGGTGACGGGAGCCGACGGCAAGACCACCCGCATTTATACAACAAAGCCCGTTGAAAAAGTTGTCGTTTCCTATACCAAGATCGGTGCTCTGGCAGAGAAAACGGCCACTCAGATGGACATCACCGATCACACGAAATACCTGCAAATCGGCGTCAGCGGCGACAAGATCGTCATCGGCACCAAGGTATTCGACGGCAAGACGCTCGCTGCCGCAGGCAATCTGAACATGACCGGTTACGACGGATTGCAGGTCACCTCGCTGGCTAACGACGAGGCAGGACATCTGATCGCTTCACTGACCGCTGACGGCACGAGTGGATCGGCTCCTGTTACGTACGCCTGCTGGAAGAACGGATGCGACCAGCCCGCCGAAACGATCCTCGGTCCGTCGGACAGCGCCATCGCAGCGTTCCTCTCCGTGGGCGGCAACCTCGTCGAAGGCAAAGCGCTCATTACGGCATTGGGCGCACGCGTAGCCACTGGCCCGAGTTTCTGCTGGGGTTTCGCCGACGGCGTGCGTGGCGACTACTACAACCTGCTTACCGGACAGCCCTCGAACGACGGTTCGTGGAGCCAGATGGTTTCGGCCTGCTCGGGAGAGGTTTCGGGCACCTGGTTCATGTGGGATGCCGTGGCCGGCGGTCACAACGTATTGACCTGGGAAGGCTGGGACGGCACATCCTCGCTCAATCTGAAGCAGATTCCGGGAGCAGCGCCCAACGGTCCGAACAACTGGGGTAACTACACCAAAGGTTCGATCCGCGCTTTCATGTTCAACGAAAAGGCTTATGCCGCCGTCTTCACCACCGGCTGGCCCTGCACCTACGTCTCGATCGTGGACTCGAACGGCGAATTCCTGCTCAACCCCGCCGAGGCGACGCTCAATTACGCGATCTCGGACGCCAACCCCTACTGCCCCGTCGGAACATTCGTGTATAACGAAAAGGAAAACTGCGGTTACGTATACGTACTGGTTCCCGGGCACGCAGTCAAGAGCTGGAAACTGGAGATCACTTACGATTAACAAACCTTACACCTGTCACGACAGGTCTTGACGAAACCGTATCAATCCGCATTCTTCCCGGTCCGGGCCCGTTCTCGGGCCGGAGGAATGTGGTTCTTTTAACACGACCCATGAAAATAAGCACCTTTTTTACAGTCATCCTCTTCGTTGCAGCGACATCGATATCCTGTGGCGGAAACTCCGCCCGGACGCTTCGCGCCGCCGACGGTGGAAAACCCAAAATGCTCTGGTTCGACGCAGAGGCCAATTTCAAGCGCTTCGCTTCGCAGGATTCGATCCGCTACTATTTGGACCGCACCGTCGAGTGCGGATTCAACCACATCGTCGTGGACGTGCGCCCCATTTCGGGCACCGTGCTCTACGAAAGCGATATGCTGGAACCGCTCACCGTCGTTGGTCCGGACACCGTCCGCCGCGATTGGGACTACCTGCAATGCTTCCTCGACGAAGCGCGTAAAAGGGAACTAAAAGTGACCGTCTCGACGATGATTTTCCCTGCGGGATTCACCACGTTCCGCCAGGGAGCGGCCTACTCCGACCCGGAACTGGCGGGCCGAACCTGTGTCGAATACACGCCCGAAGGGAGGAAAGACATCAAGGACGACCCGACGAAAGTCGCGGCGTTCCTCAATCCCGTACTGCCCGAAAATCAGGAGTACGTGCTGCGTTTCGCACACGAACTGCTCACAAAATACAAGTTCGACGGCTATGCCCTCGACTATTGCCGCTTCCCCGATGCTGAGAGCGATTTCTCGCCCGCTTCGCGCGAAGCGTTCGAAACCTACCTCGGACACGGCATCGACCGTTTCCCGGAGGATATATTCACCTACGACGCCAACGGAGCCCGCGTGGCTGGCCCCTACTATAAACAGTGGTGGGAGTTCCGCTCGGGCGTCATCCGCGACTTCATCGCCGAAGTGCGCACGCTTATCGAACGGACCCAGCCCGGCGTGAAACTGGAGTATTGGGCCGCCTCGTGGCTGCACGCCATCTACACACAGGGCCAGAACTGGGCCAGCCCGCGTTCGCGCTTCCACGAAGCCTATCTCGACGATTGGGCCACGCCGACCTACAACCGCACCGGATTCGCCGATCTGCTCGATGTCTTCATCACGGGAACCTACCTCGAAAAGGTATGGGGCATGGATGACCCCGAATCGATCGAATACGGTCTCGCCCGCTCGCTGAAGGATGTCGACGGCGACTGTGCGGTCTACGGTTCGCTCTACGCCCAGAACCATGTCGATCAGTTCGAAGACGCCGTATACCTGTGTCTTTCGCGCACGGACGGAGTGATGGTCTTCGACATCATTCAGGTCATCGAAAACGATCTATGGGATGACATCAAACGTGGTATCGACCGGGCTGAAAAAGAACAGAAAACTCAAAAATGACAAGATGAAAAAATCCATCCTGATACTTTGTGTCCTGCTGATGGCGGCGATTCCGTCCGCCTGCACGGAATCGCATAAAACCCCTCCGGAACTCGACAAGCCGCAACCCGGGCCGAACCCCGATCCGAAACCGAAACCCTCAGAGGGAAAGGAAAAAATGCTCTGGTTCGATGCCGAGGCCAACTTCCAGCGATTCTCGACACAGGCCGGTATCATCGCCATGCTCGACAAAACACAGGAAGCGGGATTCAACAAGATCGTCGTGGATGTGAAGCCCGTCGAGGGGGACGTACTCTACAAAAGCGAGTTCATGACCCAAGCGACGACTATCGGTTCAGTTAACGTTGCCGACAGAGGTTGGGACTACCTCCAGTTTTTCCTCGACGAGGCACATAAACGGAACCTGAAAGTGACCGTCTCGACCACCGTATTCCCCATGGGCATGCCCAGCACCAGACAGGGACCCGCCTACCGGGGCACGACATGGAAGGGGAAAACCTGCATGCAATACAAGCCCGAGGGCATGGTCGACATCAAGGATGACCCCACGAAGGTCGCAGCGTTCCTCAATCCCGTCCTGCCCGAAGTTCAGGAGTTCGCCCTGCGTTTCATTCGTGAAATAGTCACCAACTACGATTTCGATGCCTACGCGCTCGACTACTGCCGTTTTCCGGACTATCAGAGCGATTTCTCGGAAGCATCCAAAGAGGCGTTCGAAAAGTACATTGGCGGACTCGTGGAGACGTGGCCGGGCGATGTCTTCACCTACAACGCTTCCGGCGAAAGAGTCCCCGGCAAATACTACAAAGAGTGGTGGGAGTTCCGCTCGATGATAATCCACGACTTCGTAGCCCGCGTTCGCAAGGAGATCAAGGCAATCAAACCGGACGTAAAATTGGAATATTGGGCCGCTTCGTGGTGGGGCGCACTCTATGCCAACGGACAGAACTGGGCCAGCAAGGCGTTCCGTCCGCTAACGGATCAGGATGCGTGGTCGTTCAACTCTTGGTGTTCGATCAATTACCACCAGACCGGTTTCGCCGATCAGCTCGACACGTTCCTGCTGGGGACCTACCTGCCCCGCGTGTACGGACCCGACGACGGCGAGTCGATCGAATACGGTATCAACCGTGCCGAGCGCTTCCTGCTCAACGCCTGTACCTATTACGCGACGGTGGATTGCTCGCAGAAGACATTCGACATCGAGGAAGCCTGCTATTACTGCCTCAAACGCACGGCCGGGCTGATGGTCTTCGACATCGTTCATGTCATCAACAACGATATGTGGGCCGCCATCAAGCGGGGCATCGACCGTTACGAAGCGGAGGCGGCAACCGAATAAGTAAAACAGTTGCACCATGAAAAAACTCCTTCTTATCGCCGCAGCCGTGCTGGCCGGGGCTTCGGGGCTCCGGGCCGAAGAGTACACGGCGATATCTCCCGACGGAAAAATCACGGTGACGGTATCGACCGCGCCCGAACTGCGCTGGAGCGTCACGCGCGAGGGCGAACGGCTGCTCGACGCAAGCCGCATCGGCATGAAGATCGCCGGGGCCGAGCCGTTCGGCGCGGCGCCCGTCGTGCGGCGGGCCGAACGGCGGCGCATCGACGAGCGCAGCACGGCGCCCGTTCCGACCAAGTTCCGCACGCTGCACGATCGCTGCGAAGAGCTTCTGCTTACGTTCCGCGGCGGCTGGGCCGTCCGCTTCCGGGTCTACGACAACGGCGCGGTCTACCGTTTTGAAACGGCGCGAAAGGGGACCGTCGACATCGAGTCGGAGACCGCCGAGCTGAATTTCGCCGCCGATTTCGAGACCCTCTGGCCCCGCGAGGAGAACCCCGATTTCATCTCCCACTGCGAAGCGTTCTTCGACCGCAAGCACCTCTCGGAGCTCGACGCGAAGCGTTACGCCTACCTGCCCGTTTGGTTCTCCTCGCCGCGCGGCACGCGCATGGTCGTGACGGAAACCGATCTGGAGGACTATCCCTGCCTGTTCCTGTTCGGCGGCGAGGGACACAGCCTCCGCGCGCAGTTCCCGCCCGTGGTGCTCGAAGCCCGGCTCAGGGAGGGTTCGGACCGCAACGAGGAGCTGGTGAAAAAAGCGCCCTACATCGCCCGGACCCGGGGCACGCGCACGTTTCCGTGGCGCGTGGTGACCATCGACCCCGACGACCGCGCGCTGCTGGAGAACAACCTCGCCTACCAGCTCGCGTCGAAACCCGTCGAAGGCGACGCCTCGTGGGTGCGGCCGGGCAAGATTTCGTGGGAGTGGTGGCATTCGCTCAATATCTACGGGGTCGATTTCCGCTCGGGGGTCAACACCGCGACCTACAAGTACTACATCGATTTCGCGGCCAAATACGGCATCGACTACATCCTGCTGGACGAAGGGTGGTCCGTGAGCACGCTCAATATCAAGGAGCCGTGCCGGGATATCGACCTCGGGGAGCTGATCCGCTACGGCCGCGAAAAGGGCGTCGGCGTGGTGCTCTGGACGCTCTGGAACCCCATGAAGAAGGACCTGGAAGGCATCCTGGACACCTACCGCGACTGGGGCGTGAAGGGCATCAAGATCGACTTCATGCAGCGGTCCGATCAGGAGATGGTCCGATTTTACGATGAGATCGCCCGCGCGGCGTTCGACCGCGGTCTGATCGTGGATTTCCACGGGTCGTTCAAACCAGCGGGATTGCAGCGCAAGTACCCCAACGTCCTCTCGTTCGAAGGAGTTTACGGCATGGAGCACGACAAATGCTCGACCGACATTTCGCCCGTCCACGACTGCACGCTGCCCTTCACGCGCATGGTCGCCGGACCGATGGACTACACGCCCGGCGCCACGCGCAACGCCACCCGGGCCGATTTCGCCATCAGCTGGGACAACCCGATGAGCCAGGGCACGCGCGCCCATCAGGCGGCGCTGTACGTCGTCTTCGAAAGTCCGCTTCAGATGCTCTGCGACTCGCCGTCGCACTACCTGCGCGAAGCGGAGTTCACGGCCTTCATCGCCGCCGTGCCGACCGTGTGGGACGAAACGGTGGGGCTCGCCGCCTCGGTGGGCGAGTACGCCGCCGTGGCGCGCCGCAGCGGTGAGAAGTGGTACATCGGAGCCATCACCGACTGGACGGCCCGCACGCTGGAGGCCCCGCTGAAGTTCCTCGACGGTGGCCGCTACCGCATGAAGGTCTTCGCCGACGGGGTGAATGCCGACCGCATCGCGCGGGATTACCGCACCGAAACCCGCGAAGTCACGCGCGACGATACGGTCGCCTTAAGGATGGCCCCCGGAGGCGGATGGGCCGCCGTTCTCGAACCCGTGAAATGAAAACCAGCGCGTTCATCCTCTTTGCGGCGCTGCTCGCCGCCTCGTCTCTTTCCGTCACGGGGCGGGCGGCCACGCGCACGATCGATCTGTGCGGCCGCGTGACGGCTTCCGGCAGGGGCGTGACGGGAGTTTGCGTCACGGACGGCCGCACGATCGTGCGCACCGACGCCAAAGGGCGCTACCGCCTGCCGTCGGACACGGAGGCGGAGTTCGTCTACCTGACGCTGCCCGACGGGTACGAAATCCCCCTGCGCGACGGCACGCCCTGCATCTACCGACGCATCGCACCCGGCCGACGGCGCTACGACTTCGCGCTGGAGCCCGCGGCGCAGGACATGACGCGCCACCGCCTGCTGGCGGTCGCCGATCCGCAGGTCTACTTCGAGTGCGAGCTGGACAGCGTGCGCCGGGCCGCGGACGACATGCGGCTGACGGCCGCCGACGGAGTGCCGACGCTGGGGGTGGTCTGCGGCGACATCATCGGCGACATCGACCGCAGGCCCCCGCTTTTCGAACCGGTCCGCGAGGCCCTCGCCGCGAGCGGGGTCGCGTTCTTCTACGTCGCGGGCAACCACGACATGGACCTCGGCGTGCGGTCGAGCGACCGGGCGAAACGCTCGTTCAAGGAGCACTTCGGCCCGACCTACTACGCTTTCGACCGCGGCCGCGTGCACTACGTGGTGCTCGACGACTGCTTCTACATCGGCCGCAGCTACCTCTATGTGGGGTATCTCGACGAGCGGCAGCTCCGCTGGCTGGAGCAGGACCTCGCCACCGTCCCGGCGGGCCGCACGGTGGTCGTCTGCCTGCACATCCCGACCTGGTCGCGCGCGGCGCGGAGCGGTGAATGGAGCCGCGAGGAGTCGCACAAGGTGCTCAACAACCGCCGGGCGCTCTACCGGATGCTCGAACCCTACAACGCCCATATCCTCTCCGCGCACGAACATTACAACGAAAACTACACCCCCGAGCCGCACCTCTTCGAGCACGTCCACGCTCCGCTGAGCACCCTTTTCTGGCAGACCCCGTGGAGCATGGACGGCATTCCGGCCGGGTACGGGGTCTACGAGTTCGACGGCGACGGCCTCACGTGGTACTACAAGGCCGCGGACCACCCCCGCAGCCGGCAGTTCACGGCCTACGGCGTCGGCGAGGACCGCCGCCGCCCCGACGCCGTGACGGTCAACGTCTGGAACTGGGACCCCGCCTGGCAGGTCGTCTGGTACGAGAACGGCGAGCCGCGCGGACCGATGACCCGTTACACGGGGTACGACGCGTCGATCTACGACTACGTGGCGCGTTACAGCGAGCATTTCAAGCACAAAAACATCGGCGCGGACCGCACCGAACACCTCTTCCACGCCCTGCCCGCGTCGCCCGATGCGCATATCCGCGTCGAAGTCTGCGACCGATTCGGCCGGCTCTCGGTCTGGGAGAGCGGCACGGGCTATTCGACACCGAAAAAACCATGACAGCACGATGAAAAAACCTCTTTCGATCCTCTTCGCGGCGCTCGCCGCACTCCTCTGCACCGCCTGCGGCAGCTCAGGCCGCGTCTGCTCGCCCGACGGCACGCTTTGTCTCGAGGTGGCCGAACGCGGCGGCCGCATCGGCTACTCCGTGACGCGCCGCGGCGCGCCCCTTTTGGATTTCTCGACGCTGGGATTCGAACTGCTCGATGCCCCGGCGCTGCGCGAAGGGCTCGAAATCACGGGCACGTCGCGCGACAGCCGTGACGAGACGTGGGAGACCGTCTGGGGCGAACAGCGCACCGTGCGCAGCCATTACAACGAACTGAGGGTCAGCGTGCGCGAAAGCGACGCACCCCGCCGCCGCTTCGACGTGGTGTTCCGCCTGTTCGACGACGGCTATGGCTTCCGCTTCGAATTTCCCGAACAGCCCCATCTGGGCGAGTTCGCGATCACGGACGAGCTGACCGAATACCGCTTTCCGTCCGACCACAACGCCTGGTGGATGCCCGCGCGCGAACCCTACTACGAGAGCCTCGCCCGCCACACCCCCATCTCGCGGATGGACACGGTCAACACGCCGCTCACGCTGGAATGCGCCGGCGGAGGGTATCTCGCCCTGCACGAGGCCGATCTGACGGACTACGCCAAAATGAGCCTCTACCCCGACGGAACCACCCTGCGCTGCCACCTCACCCCGTGGTCCACGGGGGTGAAGGTCTACGCACGGACGCCTTTCCGCACGCCGTGGCGCACGATGATCGTCGCCGACACGCCGGGCGGTCTGGTAACTTCGCGGCTCATGCTCAACCTCAACGAGCCGTGCCGCATCGAGGACACCTCGTGGATCCGCCCCGCCAAATATGTCGGCATCTGGTGGTCGATGCATCTCTTTCAGGAGACCTGGGCGCAGGGACCCCGCCACGGCGCCACGACCGAAAACGCGAAACGTTACATCGACTTCGCCGCGGAACACGGCATCGAGGGCGTGCTGGTCGAGGGGTGGAACGTCGGCTGGGACGGCGAGTGGACCAAAAACACGGACCGGATCCGCTTCACGGAGCCCTATCCGGACTTCGACATCGAAGCCGTTGCCGGCTACGCCGCCCAAAAGGGCGTGGAACTGATCGGCCACCACGAAACGGGGGCCGATACAAAGAATTACGAGGCCCAGCTGGAGGAGGCTTTCGCGTTCTATAAAAAGTACGGCGTCGATTACGTCAAAACGGGCTACGTCAATGTGCTGATGGACGGAAAGGAGCTGCACGACAGCCAGTACGGCGTGCGGCACTACCGCCGCGTGATCGAGACGGCAGCCCGCTGCGGCATGATGATCGACAACCACGAGCCGGTCATGCCCACGGGGATAGAACGCACGTGGCCCAACCTGATGACGCAGGAGGGCGTCCGCGGTCAGGAGTACAACGCCTGGTCGCCCGACGGCGGAAATCCGCCCGAGCACACCACCGTGGTGCCGTTCCTGCGCGGACTGGCCGGGCCGATGGACTACACGTTCGGGACGTTCCGTTTCGACAACCCCGTCTCGCCCTTCGCGCGGGTGCAGTCGACCATCGCGCGCGAGCTGGCGCACTACGTGGTGATTTACAGCCCGCTCCAGATGGCCTCGGACCTGCCCGAAAACTACCGCGGACACAAGGCCTTCGACTTCATCCGCGACGTGCCCACCGACTGGGAGCGGACGCTCGTGCCCCAGGCCGCGATCGGCGACTATGCCGTATTCGTGCGGCAGGACCGCAGCTCGGAGGACTGGTACCTCGGCGCCGTCACCGACGAGGAGCCCCGCACGGTCGGCGTGCCCCTCACGTTCCTCGCGCCCGGGGTGACCTACACGGCGCAGATTTACGCCGACGGCGAGGGCGCCGACTGGAAAACCAATCCCTATGCCGTTGACTACGAAGAGCGTCCCGTAACGGCCGCCGATACGCTGACCGTGAGCATGGCTTCGGGCGGCGGATGCGCCGTTAGGTTCGCCGCACCTGAAAAAACACCGATCCGATGAAAAAAATCCTGATTCCGGCCCTGCTGTGTCTGACGTTCGCCGCGGGCTGCACCTGTGAAAACACCATCCGCCGCCGGGCCGACGTGCTCGTCATCGGCGGCACGACCTCCGGCACGACGGCCGCCATCGCCGCGGCGCGGCAGGGCGTGCAGACGCTCGTCGTCGAGGAGACTCCCATGCTGGGAGGCATGCTCACGGCCCAGGGCGTATGCGCCACGGACGGCAATTTCGACCTGCCGTCGGGTCTGTGGAACGAGTTCCGCGACCACCTGCGGAAGCGTTACGGCGGTATCGGCGCGCTGTGGACGGGCTGGGTGAGCACCACCCTGTTCGAACCGCACGTGGCCGACAGCATCTTTCACACGATGGCCGCGGCCGAGCCGACGCTCGAGGTGGTGCACGGCTACCGCCTGACGGGCATCCTGCGCCGCGGAAAGCGGGTCACGGGCGCCGAGTTCACCGACGCGCGCGGGGGCCGCATGCTGGTGCGGGCCCGCATCACCGTCGACGCCACCGATCTGGGCGACGCGCTGCCGTTGAGCGGCACCTCATACCGTCTTGGCATGGACGCCCGCGCCGACACGGGCGAAGAGCTGGCTCCGGCCGAGGCCAACGACGCGGTGCAGGACCTCACGGTGGTGGCCATCCTCAAGGACTACGGGCCCGGCGCGGACCGAACCATCGAGCGGCCTGCGGGCTACGACCCCGCGGAGTTCGCCGGGTGTTACGACCTCTCGTCGGAAGGGGTGCGCAGCGCCGACCGGATGCTCGAATACGGCCGTATGCCGGGAGGCAAATACATGATCAACTGGCCCAAGGAGGGCAACGACATCAACCTCGACGTGGTGGAACTTCCCCATGCCGAGCGCACAGCGGCCCTCGAAGCGGCGCGGCAGAAGACCCTGCGCTTCGTCTACCACATCCAGCACGAGCTGGGATACCGCCGCCTCGGCATCGCTGACGACGAATTCGACACGCCGGACGGGCTGGCCTACCTGCCCTACCACCGCGAGGGGCGGCGCATGGACGGCGTGGTGCGCATGACGCTCGACGACGTGACCGATCGTTACGCGAGGCCGCTCTACCGCACGGGCATCTCCGTCGGCGACTACCCCGTCGACCACCACCGCAACTGCCGGACCGATCTGCCGAAGATCCTCTTCCCGCCCGTGCCGTCGTTCAGCGTGCCGCTGGGGGCGCTGATTCCCGACCGGACCGAGAACTTCATCGTCTCGGACAAAGCCATTTCCGTCTCGAACCTCGTCAACGGCTCGACGCGCCTGCAGCCGGTCGTGATGCTTACCGGACAGGCCGCGGGAACCCTCGCGGCGCTGGCCGCCGAACGCCGCTGCCCGCCGCGGGAGGTTCCCGTGCGCGAGGTGCAGGAGGCCCTGCTGGCCCAGAAAGCCTACATCGCGCCGCTCTACGACGTAAAGCCCGACGATCCCGACTTCGCGACCCTGCAGCGCATCGCCGCGACGGGCATCCTGCGCATGACGGGCGAGCCGTTCCACTGGGCGAACCGTTCGTGGTTCTACCCCGAGCGGACGATCCCGGTCGGGGAATTCACCCGCGGACTGCACGACTTCGCCCCTCGAATCCCCGTCCGGACCGACACGACCGCCCTCACCGCCGCACGCGCCGCGAAGCTCATCGCCGAGGCGGGCGGCAAAGCCCCGCGGATCCGCCCCACGGATGCGGATAGGCCCCTCACGCGCCGGAAACTGGCGTTGCTTCTCGAGGAGTGTCTCGATCCCTTCGCCCGCCCGGTCGATCTTCACGGAGAATACCGCTAACTGCTTATGAAACGACTGATTCTGACCCTTCTGTCGACCGCCGCGGCGGTCACGCTCGCTGCACAGCCCGACTCGCTCGACTACCGCGGCGACTACTACTTCTCGAAACGCAGTCAGCAGGAGTCCCTCCCCGTGCGGCCGCACCACACGGTGATGCTCGGCAACAGCCTCACCGAGCGGGGCGCCTGGGCCGAATACTTCCCCGAAGCGCACGTGATTAACCGCGGCATAGGCGGGGACTGCGTTGCCGGCATGGCCGCGCGGCTGGACAGCATCGTGGCGGGACGGCCGCGGGCGATATTCCTCATGGCGGGCGTCAACGACCTGATATTCTCGACCATCGCGCCCGAGGCGCTGCTCCGGCAGTACGAACGTCTGCTGGACCGCATCGCCGCCGAATCGCCTGCGACGCAGGTCTTTATCCAAAGTCCGCTGCCCCTCGACGAGGCGCGCAACGAACCATATTTCACGGGAAAGAACGCCCGCATCGAGGCTTTCGACCGCCTGCTGCGGCGGATGGCCGCCCGGCGCGGACTGAAATTCATCGACATCCGCAGCCGCATGCTCCGCGACGGAAAACTCCCCGCGGAGTATACCGTGGACGGCATCCACCTCACACCGGCGGGCTACGCCGTCTGGGTCGAGGCACTGCGCCCTTACGTCACGCCGGCCGGGGCGCGTATCGGCACGGTGACCTGCGCGGGCCGAGGTCTGGCGGGGGTTGTGGTGAGCGACGGCGACAACTGCGCCGCCACCGACTCGGCGGGCCGCTTCGTGCTTCCGGCGAACGACCGGGCGCGCTTCGTCTTCGTCTCGACCCCCGCGGGCTATGCGTCGCCCTCGGAGGAGGGGGTCGTGCGCCATTACCTTCCGGCGAAGTCCGACGGCAGTTCCCACGACTTCCGTCTCCGGCGCAAACCATCCGGCGAAACCCGCCACGGCTTCGTCGTCGTCGCCGATCCGCAGCTCTTCGCCCGCAAGGAGTTCCGCCTGCTGGAGCGTGCGGCGGAGGACATCCGCCAAACCGCTGCCGCCGCCGAGCGCTCCGGACGCCCGATGCACGGCATCTGCGCGGGCGACATCACCTCGAGCGACCACACGTTCTACACCTCCTACAACGAGGTTATGTCGGCGACGGGAATCGAGTTCCGCAACGCGATGGGCAACCACGACATGAAGGTTTACGGACGCTCTTACGAAACCTCCTTCTCGAAGTTCGAGCAGATGTACGGTCCGGTCTACTATTCGTTCGACGTCGGACGCATCCACTATGTGGTGCTCGACGACAACTTCTTCATCGGGCGCGACTATTTTTACATCGGCTATCTCGAAGAGCGGCAGATGCGCTGGCTCGAAAAGGACCTTGCCCGCGTGCAGCCCGGTTCGACGGTGGTCGTCTGCCTGCATATCCCTTCGACCTGCGAGGAGCAGGACCGCAAGCAGTTCCGCTACGACCGTGCCGGATCGACGATGACCAACCACAGGGGGCTTTACGAAATTCTGAAACCCTACCGGGCGCATATCATTTCGGGCCATACCAATACGACCTTCAACCAGTCCATCGCCCCCGGTCTCTACGAGCATGTGACACCCGCCCTGAGCGGCGCATGGTGGCAGGGCCCGCTCTGCACCGACGGCACGCCCGCCGGGTACGGCGTCTATGAGGTGAACGGCGACCGGATCGACTGGTATTACAAATCGACGGGTTATCCGGCGGATTACCAGATGAAAATTTACAGCGGCCGCGAATATCCCCAGTTCGAAGGGTACGCCGTGGCCAACGTCTGGGCCAGCGACCCGGCGTGGGAGGTCGAATTTACGATCGACGGCGTGCCGGTCGGTCCCGCCGAGCGGTTTCAGGCTTACGATCCCGCCGCGAAACAGATGTACTCCGACACCAGTCAGATGGACCACAAATGGATTTACCCTTCGATTTCGGACCACTATTACCGCGTCGCGCTGCCCGAAGGGGCGAAGCGCGTCGAGGTGTCGGCTACGGACCGCTTCGGGCGGATCAGCCGGGCCGCAGTCGATTTAAAATAAGCGACCGAATATGAGATTTACCGGACTGAAATATTTGCAGCTGCTGGCGTGCTTGGGGCTGTTTGCATGCGGTTCCGCCGAGCGTTACGACGTGGTGATCGTCGGCGGGGGAGCGAGCGGAACGGCGGCCGGACTGCAGGCGGCCCGCATGGGGGCGCGAACCTTGATCGTCGAGGAGTTCGACTGGCTCGGCGGCATGCTCACCTCGGCGGGCGTGAGCGCCACTGACGGCAATTACCGCCTGCGCGGCGGCATCTGGGACGAGTTCCGGACGGAGCTGGCCCGGCATTACGGCTGCGATTCGGCCCTGATAACGGGGTGGGTCAGCAACGTGATGTTCGAACCTTCGGTGGGCGACAGTATTTTCAAACGGCTCGTCGCCCGCGAACCGAACCTCACCGTGTGGTACCGTTCGGCGGCCGAGACGGCCGAGCGCGAAAAGGATGTATGGCGGCTGGGTGTCCGGCGGGACGGCCTGCTCCGGCCGGTCGAAGCCGACGTGCTCGTCGATGCGACGGAGCTGGGCGACGTCGCCCGGATGGCGGGCGTCCCCTATGACGTCGGCATGGATTCGTCGGCCGTCACGCACGAGGATATCGCCCCGGCCGAAGCCAACGGCATCGTGCAGGACCTGACTTATGTCGCCGTATTGAAGGATTATGGCCGCGACGTCACGATTCCGCGGCCCGACGGGTACGATCCGTCGCTTTTCGCCTGCTGCTGCGTGAACGACCTCTGCATCGCTCCGAAGGAACCGCATCGCATGTGGTCCCGTGAGATGATGATTACCTACGGAAAACTGCCCGACGGCAAATACATGATCAACTGGCCGATCGAGGGCAACGATTACTACGTGGACATGATCGACATGACGCCCGAAGAGCGGGCCGACGCCGTCCGCAGGGCCAAGAGTCATACGCTGTCATTCGTCTATTTCCTTCAGCATGAGCTGGGATTCAATACGTTGGGATTGGCCGACGACGAGTTCCCTACGGAGGACCGGCTGCCGTTCATTCCCTATCACCGCGAATCGCGGCGCATTCATGGGGCCGTGCGTTTTACGCTCAACGACATCACCGACCCCTACGCAGGAACGCTTTATCGTACGGCGGTCGGCGTGGGCGATTATCCGGTCGACCAGCATCATACCCGTTATTCGGGCTGGGACGATCTGCCCGACCTCTATTTCCATCCCATTCCCTCGTACGGTTTTCCGCTGGGCATCGTGATCCCCGCAGGATTTCCGGGGTTGCTCGTAGCCGAAAAATCGGTTTCGGTAACCAACCTCGTCAATGGCTCCACGCGCCTGCAACCCGTCGTGTTGCAGATCGGGCAGGCAACGGGAGCCTTGGCGGCGTTGGCCGCGGCGGCGGGCGTCGATCCGTCCGAAGTTGCGGTGCGCAGGGTGCAGGAGGCGGTGCTCGATGCGGGCGGCTACCTGCTGCCGTACCTCGACCTGCCGGCCGGTGATCCGCGTTTCAAGGCGATGCAGCGGATCGGCGTGACCGGAATCCTCAAGGGGCGCGGAGCCAATGTCGGCTGGGAGAACCAGACTTGGTTCGACGCCGATCGGACGATCGCGGAATCCAAACTGCGCGAAGGGCTGCGTGAAGTCTATCCGTCGGTACGCTCCTCCGTTCGGGAAACGCCGGTCGACGGGGCGCTCCTGACGGCGATGCTGGCAGAAGCGCTCGGCAAGCCGGCCGGGGACATTGCGGCGCAGACGGAGCGCGCCGCCGCCGGACTGCTCTCCGGTTACGATCCGGCGCGTCCGCTCACGCGACTCGAATGCGCGCTGCTGATCGACGCGGTGGCCGATCCTTTCCATGCGGCCGAAGTCGATATTTACGGAAACTACAAACGAAAATAGCTTTTAATTTTTCATGAAAAAACTGCTGACTGTATGCCTGCTGGCCTTTGCCGCGGCAGGTGCGACCGGCTGTCGGAGTGCCGCCGAGGGGGTGAAACCCAAACTGATGTGGCTCGACTGTTCGGCCAACTGGGTGCGTTTCAGTTACCCCGATTCGATCCGTTATTATGTGAACAAGTGCCGGGAGGCCGGCATGACGGCGCTGGTGCTCGACGTCAAGGGCACTTCGAGCGAAGTGGTGTATCCCAGCGAATATGCGCCGCAAGTTCGTGAGTGGAAGGGCTTTACCCGTCCCGATTTCGACTTTGTGGGAACTTTCGTCGATGCCGCGCACGATGCCGGACTGGAGATTTACGGTTCGTTCAACACCTTTGCCGAAGGCAACGGCGTATTCCGCCGCGGACTGATCTACGACGGCCATCCCGAATGGCAGGCCGTGAACTATATTCCCGGCAGGGGACTGGTGCCCCAGTTGGAGATTCCGGGAAAGAAGGTGCTGTTCGCCAATCCCGCGCTTCCGGCCGTTCAGGATCACGAAATCGCCATTTTCAAGGAGGTGGCGCAGAAGTACGATTTCGACGGTCTGCTGCTTGACCGCGGCCGTTATGACAATATCCAGTCCGACTTCTCGGATTTCTCGCGCGGGAAATTCGAGGCTTATATCGGGAAAAAGCTGAATCGTTTCCCGGAGGATATTTATGCGTGGGAGGAGGACGGCGACGGCGGTTGGAAACGCATCGACGGTCCTTATTTCAAGCAGTGGATCGAGTGGCGCGCGTCGGTGATCTACGACTTCTTCAAACGCACCAAAGAGGAGCTGAAAGCCGTGAAGCCCGGCCTGAAGTTCGGCGCTTACACGGGCGCGTGGTATCCGTCCTATTTCGAAGTGGGCGTCAATTGGGCCAGCAATACGTACGATCCTTCGCAGGATTTCGCATGGGCCACGCCCGATTATAAGAATTACGGATATGCCGAACTGCTGGACATCTTCACCAACGGCAATTATTACTGGAACGTGACCGTCGACGAGTACCGCCGCAGCAACGGCCTGCATAAGAACGAGACCGACAGCGAGATGTCGAAAGGCGACCACCTCAGCGTTGAGGGCGGATGTCGCTATTCGCGCCGTCTGCTGGGCGGCAGGCCCTTCTTCGGCGGTATGTACGTCGAAGATTACAAACGCGATACGACCCAGTTCAAGCGGGCCGTGGAGATGAATCTCCGCGAATCGGACGGACTGATGGTGTTCGACATCGTGCATATCATCAACCGCGACTGGTGGGGACCGCTGCAGCGGGCCGTCAGCGCCTATGAAGCGGAGGCGAAGCAATGAACCGACGGCTGATTTTTGCGGTGCTGGCGCTGTTGTGCGCCGGCGCCGTTTCCGCCCAGGAGCGGACAGAGGCGCCCGCCGCGTCGTCCGAGGTGCGCTATGTCGGACGTACGCAGACGAAGGGCGGCGACGTGAGTTTCGACTGGAGCGGAACCAGCTTCGAGTGCCGTTTTACGGGCGGTTCGCTGGCCATGCGCGTTTCGGATACGAAAAAGAACTACTACAACCTGACCGTTGACGGCCGCGACGCCGGCGTCGTTACGACGTTCGGGACGGATTCGGTCGTGGTGCTGGCCGAGAAGCTGGGCCGCGGCGAACATACCGTGCGGATGCAGAAGCGCACCGAGGGCGAGCAGGGGCGTACGACGATCCATGCCTTCCTGCTCGACAGGGGAGGACGTCTGCTGCCTGCGGCGTCCGCGCCCGGACGGCATATCGAATTTATCGGCAACTCGCTGACCTGCGGTTACGGGACCGAGGGGCTTTCGAAGGACGAGCCGTTCAAACCCCAGACCGAGAACTGCAACAAGGCGTACGCCTGCATCATCGCCCGTTATTTCGGCGCCGACTATACGCTGATCGCCCATTCGGGACGCGGCGCGGCACGCAATTACGGCGATAAGAACACCACTTCGCAGAATACGATGGCCGACCGCATCGCCAATACGTTCGACGAGGCGGCGGAACCGGCGTGGGACTTCGCGGCGTCGCCGTACCGTCCCGATCTGGTCGTCATCAATCTGGGATCGAACGACTTCTCGACCCTGCCGCATCCTTCGCGCGATGAGTTTGCGGCCGCCTATACCCGTATCCTGCAAACCCTGCGCGGCGCTTACGGCGACGAAATGCCGATCCTCTGCGTGGCGCCGCGCGTCAGCGAACCGGCCTTCACTTATATCCGCGACCTGTGTCAGTCCGCCGTCGTGCCGAACCTCCATTTCGCGGCCGTCCTGCCCGGCTACTGCAACGACGGAAGCGAGCTCGGATCGTCGGCCCATCCCAATTACGCCGGCCAGCGCAAGATGGCGATGCTGCTGATCCCCTACGTTTCGACGCTGACGGGGTGGGAGGCGGAGATCAAACCGATCGAATAGGCGTTTGGCCGTATCGCGGCTTTTTGCTACTTTTGTCCCCGGTTAGGAACGGAGTAGCGAATTATGGAATCTCACAAGAACAAATTGCCCTCGGCATGGGTGTCGGCGCTGCCGCTCGCAGTGCTGACACTCCTTTTATATGTGGTCATCCGCTGTTTCGGGGGCGATGCGATAAACGGCGGAAGCCAGATCGCGCTGCTCTCGGCCACGTCGGTCTGCGTGATGCTCTCGATCGGCATCTACCGCTGCAAGTGGTCGGTGCTTGAGGATGCGATCATCGACAACATACGCGCCTCGGCGTCGGCCATCATCATTCTGCTGCTGATCGGCGCCATCGCCGGATCGTGGATGGTGAGCGGCGTGGTGCCGACGATGATCTATTACGGGCTGAAAATCCTGCACCCCTCGTTTTTTCTCGTCGCCTCGTGCGTCATCTGCGCCGGCGTGTCGCTGATGACCGGCAGCTCGTGGACGACGATCGCCACGATCGGCGTGGCGCTGATGGGTATCGGGCAGGCGATGGGCTTTCCCGAAGGGTGGATCGCGGGCGCGATCATTTCGGGGGCCTATTTCGGCGACAAGATTTCGCTGCTCTCCGATACGACGGTGCTCGCTTCGTCCACCGTCGGCGTGCCGATCTTCACGCATATCCGCTACATGCTCTACACGACCGTTCCGTCGTTCGTCGTCGCGCTGGCGGTCTTCGTCGTCGCGGGACTGACGCTGAGCCATACCGGCGGCGCGCACGCCGAACTTTACGCCGATTCGCTGCGCGGCGCTTTCCGCATTACGCCGTGGCTGCTGCTGGTGCCCGTGGCGACGGGCGTGCTGATCGTGCGGAAACTTCCGGCCATCGTGACGCTTTTCTGCGCCGCGGTCTTCGCCTGCGTCGCCATGCTGCTGGCGCAGCCCGAACTGGTGGCGAGGGTGGCCGGAGTCGAAGGGCTGGACTTCATGTCGGGATTCAAAGGCTTGCTGATGAGCTGTTTCGGGCCTACGGCGCTGGAGACCGGAAGCCCGCAGCTCGACGAATTGGTGGCCACGCGCGG
>ERZ827452.1550-NODE-1550-length-21158-cov-6.618443_pt1 | contig 21158 bp, 23 predicted proteins | sample MGYA00519866_ERZ827452 | MGnify/ENA primary metagenome ERZ827452 (study PRJEB31778, sample SAMEA3449307) | human gut metagenome | biome: human gut; feature: human-associated habitat; material: faeces | place: United Kingdom | collected 2010/2012 ... | reverse complement strand
ATTTTATCCCGTAAAAATTTTTGACCTCCAATTGACCGCGCTGCTGCAGCGTTTTCTCGTCGACGTCTCGCTGACCGCGGCAATTCTTCTCAGCGCATTATTGCTTCTCACGCTCTTTTTCGGCCGTGTCTATTGCTCGACCCTCTGCCCTTTCGGGCTGCTCCAGGAATTTCTGATGCTGTTTTTCCGACGCCGCACCGGCTATCGTCAAAACCGTCCGGCCAAATATTTTCTTGCTGCCGTTTTCTTCGGCATGCTGCTCGGCGGCACGGTTGCCGTCATTCGCCTGATTGACCCCTACGCTCTTTTCGGTTCGGCGGCAAGCGGCGCGCTTCCCGGACTGGCTGCTTTCGGATTCGTTGCCGTTCTGACCTGGTTTTTTGGACGTATTTTTTGCGCCAACATCTGTCCGGTCGGAACCCTCCTCGGCCTGCTTGCCATCCATGCCCGTAAAAAAATTCTGATTAACTCGGAACAGTGTGTTTCCTGCGGCCTTTGCGCAACCGGATGTCCAACCGGCAGTATTGACTTCAGAAGCAAAACCGTCAACAACGAAACCTGCATCAAATGCTTCAAGTGCCTTACTGTTTGTCGGCAAAACGGCATTGATTACCGCAGCGAACCGGTTGCGGCAGTTCCGTTCAGTCCGGAAAGACGCAGATTGTTGACAGCGGCGGCCGCAGCGGCGGTTTTGTCCGTAGCCGTAAAAGGCGGCATCAGGCTCAGCCGGACAATCGCCGACAAAACTAAAAAAGTCATTCTTCCTGCAGGTGCTGGCAACCCCAGAGAATTTGCCAGCCGCTGCCTCAACTGCAACCTCTGCGTCGCAGGCTGCCCGATGAAAATCATAAAAAAGGCGTCAGCGGATTATCCTGCCGTACATATTGACTACGCCGAGAGTTTTTGCGACTATGACTGTCATAATTGTTCTGCTGTCTGTCCGTCGGGAGCCATTAAAAAAATTTCTCTGGCAGAAAAGCGGAAAACACAAATCGGCCTGGCCGCTGTCGACGAAAACACCTGCATCAAATGCGGCATTTGCGTCATGAAATGCCCGCGTCAGATTATTTGCCGAAAAAACGGCGGCTTTCCGCAAATCGACGCCAAAGGCTGCATTGGCTGCGGCGCATGCCAGAATGCCTGTCCGGTAAATGCCATTACCGTAATTCCCGTAGAAACACAGAAAATTTTATAAGGAGAAAATAATGTCTTTAGGTTTATCCGAAATCGTATTGATTCTAATCGTTGTTCTGATTCTTTTTGGCGGCAAAAGAATTCCCGAACTCGCCAAAGCCCTCGGCAGAGCACAGTATGAATACAAAAAAGCGCGGGACATGCTGCAAAACGAAGCACAAGAGCTGAAAAAAGACATCGCCAACGCCGCCGAAGAAGAAAAAAAGAAAGACGAAAAATAACCGATGGAAAAACGGCAGGAAAGTCTTATTGAACATTTGGAAGCTCTCCGTTCAACATTGATAAAATGTTTTGCGGCATTGGGCATCGGACTTCTTCCGATGTTTCTTGCCGCACCGGACTGCATTGACCTGCTTATCAGAATCATGACATCAGGCAATAACATCTCCTTAAACTATTTTTCACCGATGGAAGTTTTCGTTTTGCAGATCAAAACGGCTGTCGTACTGGACATTCTGATCTGTTCTCCTTACATCGCCAAAAATATTTGGGAATTCGTCCTGCCGGCACTTCACAACAACGAACGCCGTTTCATCAGGTCCATCGTCTTGTCTTCCTGCATATTATTCATCTTTGGCGCACTGTTTTGCGTCTTTTTTATCCTGCCCCTGCTGGTAAATTTCGGCTTGAGTTTTGCCACACCGAACATAAGAGCCGTTTTTGGCGTTTCCGGCATCATTTCAACCGCACTTTGGCTGTCGGTAGTTTTCGGGCTGATGTTTCAGTTTCCGCTGATTACCCGCTCGCTGATTCGTTCCGGTATCGTTTCTTACCGCTCCGTAACCGGCAAACGTCCGCACGTCATCGTCGGCATTTTGCTTCTGGCCGCTCTGCTGACACCGCCCGACATTGTCAGCCAGCTAATGCTTGCCGTTCCGACTTATGCGCTTTTTGAAACCAGTTTGTTTTTTTCGCGACCGAAACAAAAATAAAAAAAGTTCTTGACCTAGAGCACACTCTAAAGATTAAGCTGTAATCAAATCAAAGTAAAAATCTCTGCCATATATTGAAACTGGCGGAATTGTTCACAAATTCAGTTCAACACACCAACAAAGGAGAAAAAATGAACAAAACAATCCTGTTCGGAGCCGTCGTCCTTTCTCTGCTGGCTCTGTTCGGCTACAAATCAAATGCCCAAATTAAAGAGGAGAACAATACAGTGAAAAACGAAACACCCAAAATCCTGATTGCCTACTATTCATACAGCGGCAACACCAAAGAAGTCGCCGAAGCAATTCATAAACTCGTCGGCGGAGACCTGTTCGAAATTAAAACCGAAGGAAGCTATCCCGAAGAATACCGCCCAATGACCACGCAGGCCAAAAAAGAAATCGACGCTGGCTATCGTCCTAAATTGACAACCGCAGTTACCGACATAACCCAATATGACGTTGTTTTCCTTGGTTCGCCAAACTGGTGGGGCACCATTACGCCGCAGGTAAGCAGTTTTCTCGAAACCTATCGTCTGAACGGAAAAAAAGTTATCCCGTTTATAACACATGGTGGCGGCGGTGCCCAACATACGGTTACCGACATAACGGCACAGTGTCAGGGCTGCGACGTGAACAGCAATGCCTGGATTGGCTACGGCAGCCGTACAACAGGCCTCTCAGACTGGCTGAAAGATTTGGGTTTCAGCAATTGAACCTGACTTTATTAAACAGAAAGCCCTGCAAATGCAGGGCTTTCTGTTTAATGGCGGAATAGTAAACTTCAACGGTATTGAGCATACTAAAGAAAAGAATAGAAAATATTATCACGGTCACAGAGATAAAAGGTCACAAGTTAAGCCTTAACAAGATGGTTTAACCTTCATTCTTTAATTACCGTAACGTATTTTTGATTAGGACTATTCGGTTTATTTGGTGCAGTTTGTTTAATTAATCCTTTCTTAATTAAAGGCTTTAATATCTTATTACTAAAGTGCACTCTACTTGCATATTTTGTTTGCGCCATAATTTCAACTAATGAACGCGGTGACAAACAAAACTCAAGAATCTTGTTAACTTGATCACTAACTTGATCACTAACTTGATCACTAACTTGATCACTAATCTCTACAACATCTTGTTCTTTTTCATCAAATAAGTTAATTTTCCAATCTAATCTAAAAATCTCTGTATCCGTTAAAACAGGAATATATCCAGCATAAAACTTTGAATATTTTACAAGATTCCTAACCCCGGAGCCCAACTCTTCTGCTAAGCCAATTTCCTTAAAGAACTTAGCAATCGTTGGGTTTTTAGGGTATGGAACACTTAGCTCAGGATTAATATTTCCATGAATATATGGTTTATTTCCATTTTCTGTAAAAATTTTATCTTTCTCAATAACAAACCTTCCTGGAAAATGGCTGTTATATTCTCTATGAATTAATAAATTAGCAGCTATTTCTCGAAATATAACATTTCGTACATCTACTCTTACAGATCCTTCTAAGTAAAAAGGTGATGGGAGGTGTTTATTAACAAAATCCATGATATGGTCATAACTTTCTATAAGATTCGTCCTAACGTCATCTCTATCATCATAACGAGATGAATCTTTTACTCTAATAATTAGATCAGTTTTAAAATGAGGAAGTACAGATTTTATAACATCATCTTTACCGAGTAGTAGAATTCCTGCCAACGTTATGCCTTCTTCACCGGAAATATAATCCTTTTTATATAATCCAGAGCTTTTCAATAATTCCAAATCGTTCAGTTCTGTCCATGGGTGTCCAGGTTGCCGAATAACAGCCAATTTTCTCGCGCGAGCGATCAAATCCAATCTTAAATCTGTTAATGCAACATTCTTATAAATTTTACTTTCAGAATATGTATTCTGTTTACGAGCATACAAATTAGCAACACGATTTTGTTGGTGTGTTATATCAAAATCACCATCTTCATTGCGGATATAAATTTTTCCGTCACAACGTTGAACTTCTGAACTTTGTGGAACATTAACATATAGAATTATTTTTCCATCAATTTCTACAGTATCAATAGATAAATATAGAGGCGGACAATTTTTACCAGAATCATTTATTGTATTAACAAAATCCTTTTTATATTGAGCCACCTTATTCGGTGCAATACCTAAAGCTTGGCCATTATCTGCGATACCCAAAAGTATTTCGCCCCCTTGCGTATTGGAAAATGCACATACCGTCGCATAGAGACTTTTCGGCATACCACCTTGGGCTTCCTTAAATTCGACCTTGAGACCTTCGCCTTGTTGTAAAAGATTTCTAATTCGTTCCAGCATCTTAACTTACCCTATAAACCTATATTTTCAGAGTACCAAGATACTTAAAAGAATCAAATAAAATTAAACAAATATCCGCTATTTATGGTTAAACACAATATTGTTCAACTCAATTTCCAATATAACGCCAATAAATTTTGTTGACCACCAATCTTTTCGACTCCTGAATCACAAATACATCATTACCCATTTTCTAATAACAGGGAATCTACAGGGAAATTTGGGTGGATTTTACATGCAAAATTCCCACAAATATGCAGATTTACTTGAATAGCACCTAACTACCCATAAATTTATCAGGGATATTTTGATCAAAGAACAGGGATTTTATCTATTAATATTTCTAAAAATAGTTACTCATAATCTTCAAGATTGAATTCTGTACTTAGAGTGTAACTTTTAATACATGGTTTTTGATATTTTTTACGAACACAATTAAATGCTAAATAAGCATCCTTATTTAATTGTTTTATAAAGCACAATGTTTGTAAAAATCGATCATTTACAGAGATGTGTGCATATTTTCCATCAAAAGCGCCAGCCAACGGCGCATCGTCGTATATTCTTTGTCTTCCAGAATATTTAAACTCAAAAACACTTGGATCAGAAGGATTGGGATGTTCAAATTTTGTAAAAGCGTAAATAGGAACATGAGTTCCTTTGAGATAATTTTTTGTGCTTGAAAAAACGATTTCACCTTTAAGTTCTACAAATTCAGATTGATCATCTCTGTATCCTTCAGGAAAACGCTGAAAACTTAGAGAAAGATCAAAATCTATAATTTTAATCACAAATATTATTCCTACTTCATCCCATTTAGTCATTATTTCTGTCAAATAAAAAGGAAATTTGTTAATATAATCTTTATTAAGTTGATTTAACATACTATATAAAATATAATTTGTTAACTAAATTTTAACTTTTAAATGCTTGGGGCTTTAATTGATGAATCGCGATTTACTTAAAGATTCAGATATAAGGAAGAGTCTGTATAATAATATTCTGAAAAAACATGAAGATGCTTTTGATACTATTGTGCTCAATGAATTAGGATTATTACAGGGAGCATGCAGAGTTGATATTGCTGTTGTAAATGGATCTCTTCATGGATACGAAATAAAAAGCGAAGCGGATACTCTAGATAGATTACCTTATCAAGAAAAAGTTTATAGTAAAATTTTGGATAAAGCTACACTAGTAGTTGGAGAAAATCATCTTCAAAAGGCTTTAGAAATAATACCTGATTGGTGGGAAATACAACTTGTTAAACACACAAAAAACAGAACTATAAAATTTAAACAATATAGAAAAGGTAAACTAAATAAGAATGTTGATTCTCATTCACTAGTACAGCTTTTGTGGAAAGATGAGGTTATAAATTTGCTTCATTCTAAAGGGATCCCATCCAAAGAATTACGTAAAAACAAAGAAGAACTTTATACACGTCTTACTCAAGAGTTCTCTCTAAAAGACCTAAAAGACCTTGTTCGCAACGCAATGAAAAACCGAGAAGCTTGGACAAATCATTTACGACCTTGGTAAGGTGTTGATTAGTAGAAGCTTCCACCCAGATTGATGCATTTCCTCCTTTAGCTTTTGGATCTGTTGCTTGTTTATATATGTATTCATCACCTTTTGAAAATGAGGGTCCTCTAAAAATAGAGTTAGCTATTAAATCTTTACACAGAAATTTATATTTTTCTCCTTCTGTTAATTCTTTACCCACTTCATCTATATCTTTATTTCTTTTTGATTTTGGAGGAATTTTATTAAAATACCATCCATTATTTGTGGTATAACGTAATTTAGCTTTCGGCTTAATTATTTTTCCATCATGAGGAAAAGAATGCTCAGGATTTAAAATATAATAATCAGAAAATTTAGGTTCTTTAGATGTTATCGCAAACTTCTTCAGAAAATTGTCATATAAATTCCACTCATATCTATTATTGAGAGTTCCATCTGTCATTTCTTCTGGGAAAGAGGATCCTGCAATTATTGTTGTATGCCAATCAAAAATATTAAATATTTTGCATAATTGCTCAGAATAAATATCATAAACTTCATCGTCACCAATTTTGATAACATCAAAATCAGCTAATAAGTATGTTTCTGTAGCATTAGTATCAAGTTTCTCTAAAATTGCTCTCACTTTATCTGCTATATCATCCGCAATTTCATTCATATTTACCCTTAGCATACAGCCATATCTATGTTTTTTTATGATTTCTTTATATGTTTTCAATAATTGATCACTATCTTTCAAGTGAACAACTGGAATAACTCTGCAAAAAGAATTAAAACAATTATCAAAAATTTTATTTACATATGCAGGTTTTTGTTCTTCTGGTGCATCTAATTTTATAGTATCAATAAAAGATGTTCTATCTTCCCAATATTTTCGCAGCCTTATACCAATGTCTTTTATATGTTCATCTATTGTTATTCTATTTTCTTTACTTTCAGGATCATAACCTATAGGTGTTATCTCAATAATTGGACAAATACGATCTTTTATTTGTGGGTTTAGACTATGAAGAGCTTTGTATTCTCCTTGCTTCCATTTTAAAATTGGATAGTAAAAAACATATTCTGTCATAAAATATTCTCCTCTTCAAATATTATTCCATCAAATGTTTTAATATCCATTTTTTCTTTTAAGTATAAAAAATCACATTGTTTAATAAATTTTTCCACCTGAAGCCGTCCTATAATACTTGCTTTAGGAACATTAAACTTAGACGATAAAGTTAATATCTTTTCTTCTGTAATATTCCTGGAATTGCCAGCCCAGAAAAGAACCCAATCTTTTAAAGGAATAATAGTATTTTTTGCATACTTATTTGCAGCAATTTCCATTTCTTTACTTTCTTCCATATCAAGATCACCATTTAATATATGATATATTTCATGGAATAAAGAAAACCAAAAAGTATCAATTTGCCGATTTCGGTAGGTTATAAGAATAACAGGATTACTTTTATACCTATAACTATATCCGGAAGCAGGTGCATTGCTAATTTTTGGGGTAAATATGAATATAACACCTGCTTTTTTAAGTTCTTCTTTTATATACTCTAAGGCGTCTGCGAAAGATAATAACATGTTATTCCGAATATTTATTACAGCCTGTTCTAATAGTTCTTTTTTATAGGGTGGTGGAGTTTCTCGTCCAATAGCAATCTTCTCTCCCCATCTAAATAGAACAGCTTTAGCTTCGGATGTTTCGCCTGTATTTAATGCCCTATATCTAACAGAGTAGTTGTTAATTGAAAATTGTTTTAGTTTTGTTATGTCTCCCACAGCAAAAAACGACATAAGCTCTCTTACTTGTTTCCATGGCTCTTTTACTGGAGCAATTAACCTATTCTTTACCATATCCTTGATAGGAAAATCTTTAAGCAATTTAACATGATCTTTTAATTCTTCCGCTAACTCGACTTCTTTTTTTATTACATCAAATTTAGACTGCAAATTCATCCACGTATTAGCAGATTCTTCTAAGGTTATCGCCAATTTTTCAGCAAAAGATGGAGTAATATCTGATTTACCGGTTAATACATAGGATATATGTTTTTCTGTAAATCCCGTTCTTTGTGCAAAATCTTTTTGCTCAATACCTCTAGCCTCCAAGATTTCCTTCAATAACAGTCCTGGATGAAAATATGGAATACCTTCATATATAATTTTTGGGTTGTTGCTCATTTTCTTTTCCATCTCAGTCATGATAGTCCTCAATTGCAATTATGCATACTTCTCTTATGTTGGATAAATTTGAAATATCGTTATTACCATCCTCGTTTGGCTTAAAAATTATTCTAAGCCGCTTGTCAACACAAATTGCAAAGCACCCTTTATATTTCCCCGTCAATACATGTCTTCTATGAGGAGGAAGATGCGAAACATCTGCAAGAGTTTCTGCTGCTTCTAGATATTGGATTCTCCTATATACAGAGTCAGACAATTCCCCAAAAGCCTTTTTTGAGTTCTTCTCATCGCTTAATTGCTTTATTAAGCGTCCATTATCTATTATTAATTTCACTATAGTTATTCTCTTAAAATTTACCTATTTGGTAAATTAATATATGTTTTTTATTTCAATGTCAATACGTTAAAAAATTAGTTTTGAAAGTATTTTAAATTAATAATATGAAAACAAGATTATAATAAGAGAGCATATTCAGAGAAATGGAGGATTGTTTATAACAATATTGTTTGCCCTCTAGTCAAATTTCAAATATTATTAGATCCAAATTTACCCAAGAAGGATACCTAGAAGAAAAATTCAATGGAAATTATATTACAGACTGTAACATAGAAAGAAATCATCCATGATGCCAAAAGACACATTAATTAGAAGTAAAAAAAGCTAAATGCAGATATTTGTGATGATGATTGTCAGGATTTATTAAATAAATACAAAAAACTGTTTAATATTGCAATAAATTGATAAGGTTTCTAATTTACAAAAAAACATATATGTTTTCACAGTAATAAAATTAAATTTTATCACCAAATATCTTTTTGGGAAGGCACTAATAGAAATTATAATTTGCTCTTCCTCGATGTCTCACATACCCCCAGCACGATGAGGAAACATCAATGTTATTTAGAATAGTGCTTTTATTGATTATTTGATTGCCCCATTGGTCAACATCTTTGACAACGATGACATCCGCGCTGTTTTTTCCTTTTTTCAGGAAAGTATATTCAATATCGCCGACAGTCAAAACAAGCGTGTCTGCGCCTTTTTTCATAAACTGATAGTTGTCAGTAAAGGCAAAATCAGAATTAAACTTTGCCGCATCTTCTATAAGAAACTGGACAAAAAAGATAATCGGACATTTATTAACCTTTACCCGCATAAAATCCGGAGCCGCCTGTTGCATTTTTCTTATAATCGGATTGTCCTCGACTAAAAGCGCCGCAATCTTTTTATTCATCTGATTTTGAGAGGAAATTTCGCTTTTTAATTCCTTAAATTTTTCTATCTTCGGCGTATTTTTCTCTTTTTGCCGCGCCACAGTTTGATAATCCGCAACAATACGGTTTCCGTCATTCTTATCAAAATATTCTCCGTTTTCACAAATCTGATAGACTTGGGTAAAATAAGCGATTATTTTATCACGCTCCCAGTATGCAATAGCGCTGTCATTAGATTGTTTAGCAAAGCTGGCAACTGTTACCCCCTTAGATATTTTACAGGCATCAAACTTTTCAGAACTTGCCAATAAATCATCAAGAAGTTTCTCTTTCTTAATTAAATCATTCGTCTCCTCAATCTGTTCGGACAGCTTTTGCATTTGCTTGGCATTCTCTTCCAGACATTTCTGATTTTCCGCCGCATAGAAAATATCATAGCTTTCGTCCTTAAGCTGACGGCACGAGCGTATGAATACCTGTTCATCCAGAAGGCGGAATTCTGAAGAATCATTTAAGGAAACAAGATTACTCTGTTCTAATATCAGAGTACATCCGCCTATCAACAAAATCGCCAGCCAACTAATTTTCCGCATATCTGTTTCCTCTCATTATTTAAGCGTTGTTCTGTTATATTTTTCTTCCTTCTCGTCTTCAAAAATCTTAACAAGATGTCCGCAATGCTTACATTTTCGCCAAATTTCATAATGATGAACCAATACAGGAACCTTTACTTCCTCTACCCGCAGCACATTTCCGTTATTGTCTTTTATTTCTTCTTTTCTGGATTCGGTCATAACATCCGTATTCAACAGTTCTTTCTTTTCCTGCCGCATTACCCACCATTTTTTGCATTTCGGACAGCGATAATGCCAGATAACCCCCACCGCTTTAAAAAGTAAATAAATCGCAACACCGATAATAAAGAGCTCATAATTATTCCGTTCGCTAACACCATTTGCATTTTCCTGTGCCTGAACAGGAAAACATACAATAAAGCCTAAAAATAAGTATTTCCAAAACATTACATTACCCTTTTTCATATCTCAAATTCCGCAATTATCGGGTAATGATCAGACAAATCCTCAATCTCCGCCGCATAATCAACATGCGGATTATGAACAATAAACGTCTGGCTGGCAAACATCCAGTCTATCTGTCGATTGCCGTTATGTTTAAATGTTGTTTCATAACCGCCGTCAGGAAAATGCCCCAAACAATCCTTAAGGTCAAAGGTTGCCAACCGCTCAAAAAAGTTAAAATTCTTGCGCGACTTCTCCTTATCCCATTGCGGCCCGGCATTCCAATCGCCGGCAACAATAAATCTTTTGGCAGAAGAAAAACCGTCCAGCAACGGCGCAGTATCGGATAAACAGCGATGCAGATTGGCCAGATACGAAAAAGCCGTTACTTTTTCATAATCGCAGACATTTTTGCCATACATGGACATAACGGCAATGTCCGTTCCTGCAATCTGTGCAACAGTTATGCTTCCCGGATAGGCCGTGCTATATTTGAACTCAATTTTATTCAAATTGATATTCTCGGCAGCCAATATCGCCGTTCCCCATTTAGAGTGGTTATTGTTATTGCGCGTATCGATCGAAAAATCCATCGCGCCCCATAATCCTTGCCCCTGTGGATTATAAACGGGAATATCAGAATAAATCTGGTTAGGATAAAGACACCGCAACTCGCTTGGATCAAAAATTTCCTGCGCCAAAACAATATCCACATTATTTTTCCGCAGATATTCAAGGGCTTTTTGAACTTTCGTCTTGTTGTTCTTGCTGGGTGAACCAACAGAACCGTAGCCAAAGTTCCAAGTTGCCGCGCGCAATATCCTAACCATAATCTGCATCCTTTATTTCGACAGTTCTCTCAACTTAAACATGGCTCTAACGCCTTTGTTGCCGATATAGGCAAAAAAGGCTCCCGCAAAAAATGACAATATTCCGGCTTCATCAGGATTCATCCTGAAACCCATGATAAGAAATACCTTAAGGTACCCCATGGTCATAATAAAAATGAGAACCGCATAAATAAACGCAGCCAACGGCGGCAAGCCGGGCAATTTTGTTTTTGGGGTTTCTTTTTTAACTTCCTCTGTCATTTTTTATCTCCTTTAATATGTGTATTTTCCTAATCTCGTAATCAAACGGTGGCTCTTTTGCCAACCGGCCAGGTGTTCCTGCGTAACCCGGAAGACTTTAAGATCTGCCTGATACTCATGCTCAACCCAATATATTTTAACCGTCGCTTTATAGTCCTTATCTTCAAAAAACCATTTTGCCTCCGTATTGGCCTTGTAATCTCGATCAACCTCGAAAAAACATAAATCAGCCTGATACCTCTCATTAACGGCAAATACTTTTATATCTGCCTGATATTCAATGTCCGTAACGTAAACTAACGCCATTTTCTTTCTCCTTATGTTGGTTTAATTATTTTGTTTAGTCAATAAAATTATATTGTTTTATCGCAATACTTTTATCAAAAAAGCTATTGTATCATCCCAATATATTTTTAAGGGGTGAAGTATGCTTAATGAAAAAGAGTTTTTAAGGCTTATCAGCGATTCTATTCGAAAAAGACGATTAGCCGGCAAAATTTCCAGTGAAAAATTATCCGAGCTAAGCGGTATGGATTATTCGTCTATTAACTTGATTGAGAATCAAAAGCAAAATCCGCGCTCCTACTCGCTGTACAAACTGCTTTTCGCTTTGGACATTGATATTACCAAAGATTTGAAAGAAGATATATCGCAGCAGGACGTGAAAGACAAAATCATCCGCAAACTCAACCTTATGACTGATTCTCAAAAGGAATCCTTGCTAAAGCTGATTGACAATTTTGAAATAACCGCCAAGTAAAACATCTTAAAATTTACCATTCCACCAAGCATAGCCCCCATTAGATTTATATGGCATATTATTCATGCTATAGAGTTCCTCTATGCCGGTATTATAACCGCCCATGCCACACATCGTATCCGCACGGACGGCTAACGGCATATTTTGCGAAACCTGATTATAATTTTCCAAACCATAATTCAGGGCTTGGCTCAATGCGTCACATTGATCCTTAAATAAAGAATTCGGAAAAGTTAAGAACTCATCTTCAAAATTTGTGAACCAGGATTCATATTTTCCCGGAAACAACAAGTCCCCTTGCTCGGTTTTTAACGCGACAATATTAAAGCGCTGCTCCTTAGAACCTTTGCAAAAAACAGACTTCAGGCTTGCAATTCTGCCTTTCAACGTTTGATATAAAGAAGTTCCGGATGAGGCGTCTTCAATCAAAGTTATAGTCCGCCCCTGCGCAATTCTTTCATATTTATCAGACATTTCTTGAACCTTTTTTGTTAATTCAGGAAAATTAAGTCTGCCGCGAAACACCTCTATCAGATAATATTTCTGACCATTTTCATTTCCGATTCCGACAACCGCGCAGGCAGAATAAGCATTATTTTCCATAGCCTTAGCCGCTGTATCCCACGATAAAATAATTTTATCTAATCTTGATGGCAGTGCTTGATAATACTTCATCCACTCCTGTTTGATCATTCCGCTGCCGATAGGCATTGGATTCTGCTGATACTGCGCAGAAAATACAAAAGGGCTCATCGAATTGCGATAACTGTTTACAACTTTTTCGCCTTCGCGTTCCGGATGCAGCAATTCTCCTTTTTTCCGCTCATATGTCGTTATCGTTTTGGTAATACGATTTTTTATTTGCCATTTTTCATCTTTTTCAGCAATTAGCGGCAAGACGATAGACTTAAAATCAGGATCGTTCTCAAACAAAAAACCGGATAAATCATGCGCATGCAAACGCTGCATGACTACAAGTATTCTCCCGGTATTTTTATCATTCAGTCTGGAACTGACAGTATTTCCATAGAGTTCATTAATTTTTTCCCTAACCACGTCTGAAAGGGCATCAGCCGGTTTTAGCGGATCATCTATAATAATCCAGTCTGCGCCGCGGCCTGTGACTGCTCCTGAAATTGTCGTTGCAAACCGTCCGCCGTGTTTTGTCGTTTCAAAATCCATAACAGATTTTTTATCTGTCCGGATTCTCGTCTCAGGAAAAAGCGCTTTATACCAGTCCGCCTCCATAACGCTCTTACAATCAGCCGCTAATTTGGAAGCCAACTCCTCGCCATAGCTGATGCACATAATTTTAGTCGATGGATTATGCCCCAAAATAAACGCGGGCAAAGCTATAGAACATATAACCGATTTTAAATATCTTGGGGGAAGATTGATTATCAGTTTCTGATTTTTTCCCTCTATCATATTTTGGATTTGATCGCATAATAAGTCTATATACGCGCCTTTTATAAATGTCTCCGAAGGATTTAATTCATAAAAACATTTCTGTACAAAGCTTGAAAAACTTTTGCGTAATATCGCATTTTTAACCTGATTTTTATCAGTCATTTTTACTCTCCTGTTTATTTTCTTCTAAAAATTGTTGTAAAATTTCCTCATCTTTTAGAGATAATTTGCTTGTTTCTAAGGATTGTTCTTCTTTCATGTCTAGCTGCATCATATACGGGAAAAGTGCCGCAATGGCCTTAATCTCGCCTTTTACCGCAGCATTGACCAATTGCATCAGCATCGCCTGCTTTTTGGTAATGCTGATGGTTTTGCCCTCTTGCTGGATTTTGATTTTCTGTTCCAAAACAGCATCCAGAAGTTTCAGCGTGTTTTTGCTTCCTTTCGGTCTCCCGGCAGGATTACCCGAACACCCTTTCGGAAATTGCGAATGTTTGGGCGGGTTTTTATAACCGCTTTCACTCATTGTTTTTCTCCAATTTTTCTTGCAGTAATTGTTCATATGATTTTTGCGAGCTTTGATGAATGGCCCAATTCCCGGTCAGTTCATGGTATCGGCGGATAATCGTGTCGATATACAAAGGCTCATATTCGATTCCATAACAAACACGCCCAGCTTTTTCTACCGCAATCAGCGTTGTTCCGCTGCCGAGAAACGCGTCCAGCACAATATCGCCGCGTTTAGAAGCATCCAAAATCGCATCGCGGACTAATTCCACAGGTTTAACGGTTGGATGCATTTTGAGATTTTTCTGTTCGGAACCAAAACTGTTAACGCCGGCATAATGCCAGACATTCGTTCGATAGCGCCCATGTTTGCCTAATTCCACATTATTAACATGAGAACCTTTGCCATTCTGAAAAACGAAAATCAGCTCATGCTGAGATCGGTAAAAACTTCCCATCCCGCCGTTTTTCTTACACCAAACCACCATATTCAGCATTTTTGGATAGATATCCCTCGCCGCTGAAAGAAGCTCGTATATATGCCGCCAATCCATGCAAACATAATGAATGGAATTTTCAGCAGAATATTTGGCTGTATTCGCTATTGATGTTTTCAAAAACGAAATAAATTCGGCCTCATTCATCTCACCGGAAGCAAAAGCAAACTCGTTATGTTTTGTCTGACCAGCACCGCAAACATGTCCTTGAATTTTCACATTAAATGGCGGGTCAGTAAAGACCATATTGGCTTTAACGTCTTCAAACAAACGCTGGTATGTTTCTTCTTTTAACGAATCTCCGCAAATAATTTTGTGTTTTCCTAGAAGCCAAACATCGCCGTGTTGACTGACTATTTCATTTTCCGGCACATACGGAACGGAATTAAGTTTTTCATCCGCTTTTTCGTTAGGCTTGTCTTTAACCAGAAGAATGTCTATTTCCTTGAAATCAAATCCGGTAATATCAAGATTCAATTCGTCTTCAAGATTTAGAGCCAGTTTCTCAATTTCTGAAAATTCAAGCTTTAACAAATCCGTATCCCATCGACCATTCTCCGATAATTTATTGTCCGCTATGCGATAAGCCCGTTTTTCTGCTTCAGAAAGATGTATAAGACGAACCACCGGAACTGTTTCCAGTTTTAATAGTCTTGCGGCCAACAGACGACCATGACCGGCAATTACCTCTGATTTTTCATCAATCAAAATGGGATTATTAAAACCAAATCTTTCAATCGATTTAGCAATTTGCTGAATTTGTTTCTCGTCATGAACCTTAGGATTTCCTTTATAAGGGTTAAGATTTTCCAAGGCTGTATATTCAATTTTTATCTGTTTATTAGACATACTTTTTTTCCTTTGTTTTGGGTTTTACTAACCCCCCTTATTAATAGAATTTTTAAATTCATAAGTTTTGTTGAAAAACAAAGAGTTATTCGAGCGACAAAAAACGAAAAATAAGTCTATTTTAGACTATTTTGAGTTGACTTCCTGTCCTATGTAAGCGTTACTGAGCTTACAAGATATGAAAAAACAAGGAGTTGACCGATGAGAAAGAAGATTTATCTGCCGAGAAGCGCTGAAGAATTAAAAAAACTAAGTCACCAGAGACAAGCTGAACTATGGGCACGGTATCATAACAGTCCTTATGAACGGCAGTTTCGCGCGCTGTGGTATTATATCGCCTGTGAAAATGCCAATCTCAAGATTGAACGCAAGCACCTGACTAAGCTGGAAAAATACTCCGAAAACCCCGATGAGTGTATGGTTAAGGTTTATAAGACCAAATACAATCTGCATCCCGGCACCGAAATCATTAAGACCTACCTTGGCCAGCAGTATAAGGTTACTATCGCGGAAATTAATGATTTTATTTACAACGGACAGCATTATAAAACTCTGTCCGCTATAGCCAAAGAAATCTGCGGCATAAAGGTCTCCGGTTATGACTTCTTCGGATTAAACAACAAACGGGCATTAAAGGAGGCGGCTCATGGCTAGAGTAAACTGCGCAATCTATGTCCGCAAATCTACCGAAAAGGGTTTAGAGCTTGAGTTTAACTCCCTGCATAATCAGGAAGACGCCTGCCGCAGTTATATTATGTCTCAAGCCTTTAATAACTGGGAATATTTCAAAACCTATACCGATGGCGGCATCTCCGGCGGCACAATGGAGCGCCCGGCTCTAAAACAGATGCTTGAGGACATTCGCCGGGGCTTAATTCAAACGGTGGTGGTTTACAAGGTTGACCGTTTGTCACGCTCGATTATGGACTTCCACAATATGATGAAAGAATTTGATAAATATGGCTGCAGTTTTGTTTCGATCACACAGGCATTTGATACCTCAACCTCCATGGGCAAGCTGACCTTAAATATGCTACTGTCCTTTGCCCAATTCGAGCGAGAGGTATCCTCAGAGCGTGTCCGTGATAAAATCCGTGCCAGTAAAGCCAAAGGCTTATGGACGGGCGGCGTTCCCAAACTTGGTTATGATATTAAAGACAAAAAACTGGTCATTAATCCCGTCGAAGCCGAACAGGTGCATAGCATTTTTGAGGGCTATCTGCAATGTAGCTCGCTGGCGGAACTTGAGAAATTTGCTGAAATAAAAGGTTTCAAACATAAAGCCTGGATAACCAACAAGGGGGAACAGAGAGGCGGCAAACCTTTTAAAATATCCGCGCTCCACCGCTTGCTGCATGAAAAATTATACCTCGGCATGATTGAGAACAAACGCACCGGACAAGCATTTAAAGGACAGCATGAGGCCATCATATCAAAAGAATTATGGGAAAAGGTGCAAGCCATGCTCAAAGAAAATGACAACTGCGCTAATCATACAAGAAGCCGAAACAATAACCTGCTGACGGGTAAATTGTTTGATGCTAACGGCACAATTTTTACCAATCAGGCCAACAGTAAAAAGAAAGCTACCAAACGACATTACTATTCTATTAAGGGTTTGTTCCTACCCACGGAGCAAATTGATAAGCTCGCCAAAGATGCCATTATTGAGATTCTTAACGGCAATCTCAATGGCTTAAACAAAGACAGCGCAATGGCTTTAAAACTGATAAACTTCAACGATATGGACTATTTCGCGCAACGCAATTTTATCCGCAACTTCATTAACAAAATCATCTATCAAAAAGATCGCCTGACCTTCTTCTTTAATACCGATCCGATAATCCTCTCGGCCTATACCGGCGATTCGCTGAATGAAAGCAACAACCCGCTGGAGTTTATTGCTGATAATGCCAACAACCAAATCATCTATGAAAAACAGGTCGTCATCAACCGCGGGCTGTCAAGCAATGTCTACAACGCTGGAAAGGTCAGACTGATGAGTGTCAATGATAACAACCGCCTCATCGTTAGAACTTTCGCCTACTCTTGGAAATTTAAGAAACTTTATGAAAAAGGTGTTCGGATGGAAGACATAATGAAACAGGAGAAAATGACCAAGCGCACAATTTATAAATACTTAAACCTCGCTTACCTCTCGCCCAAAATAGTCAATCAACTTCTCTCCGGAACCCTAACCATCAATCTGCAAACTCTCTTTGATATCGCCTCTAAAAACCTAAGCTTCAAAGAGCAGGAAAAGATGTTATTAGAAATTTCTTGATTTTATGGAATCTTATTTATATTATACTCATATGCTTATGGCGAGCTGGCTCATCCGTGCAAAGATTTCATCAGCCACATAGATAACATAAACCTTTTGGGTTTATTATCTAAATTACAGATTACGGATGCAATATTTCATAGATAATAAACTCAGTAATTTAAAAGGAATATGTTATGAATAACATTGAATATTTCAAGCTACAAGCAAAGAATCTATATAAAGATTGGAAAAGCAGAGAACAAAAATACTTTGTTTTCAATGTAAAAGATTTATTTCGTATATATAATGTTAAGATAGATGAAAGGCCAACACTAATGAAAGCTCAACATCTATTAGCTCAAGCATTAGGGCGAAATAAATGGGCAGATCTATTAACAGAACCTGATGAAAAACTTAGCTACACTCGAAATATCATGGAAGAAGAGTGGCAAGATTTTAAAGAAGCTGAATGTGAAGATGAATATCGCTCGGATGATATCAATGAAAATGATGGCTACACAGGAGAAGTTGAATGTTTACACTGTGGTCAGCGCTTTCCAATAGATAAACCTAATCATTTACCTAGTTGCGATGGCGAAGAATGGGATTTGGTTCCCGTTGAAGAATTAGATTAAGAAACATATAAATTTTCTTCAGGGGCTATTAATATCATAATAGCCCCTGAAGTGACTCGCCAAAAATCGGCAATGTATGTAAGTGCCAAAAATTTTGCATCTTCCAACATAAAACGAGCTTACCATAGTCAATTCAGCGATGTCAACCGCCAGCAAAGCCCGTGTTTCCGCGGGATACGAAAAAAGACGCTGCAATCCAGCGTCTTTTTAATTAAAATGGCGGAGCGGTAAGGATTTGAGAACAGAACACCTAGCGTAATGCTCCTAATTTTTAGCCATTTTATGGCCGTTTTCTGCGCGGTTGGTGCGAATATCCACCATTTATGAAGCAATCTTCAAAACACAAAAATATCGCAGTACAGTGCATTTTATCTTTAACTTTCTTTCACTAAAAGTTAAACTTAATGGATTATCCTTAACTTTTATTCTTGACTTGTTAAAATTAGATGTTACCATATATTTATAAGCTTTATCAAAGAGAGGCCATATGCAAAGAGGTATCCAAGGCAAATTGATTAAATGCTCACTAAGCTCCGAAAGCTATCAGGCATATGTTCCCAATGCCCTGCCGCCAAAACCGGCTATCGATTTGGAGGTAGTTTCTCCTTTGCTGGAAAAAGCCAATCAAGCAATCGGTGCTTTAAATGGGGTTATCTCAACCGTTCCTAATCCGGCGGTTATCAATTATATGTATGTCCGGAAAGAAGCTCTTTTGTCTTCTCAAATAGAAGGAACGCAATCTACCTTGGATGATTTATTAAAATATGAAGCGCAGCAGACACAAGGAAACCCTGTAGCTGATGCTTCAGAAGTATCATCATATGTTGCCGCTCTGAATTATGGTATTGAGAGGATTAACACAGGTTTTCCTCTGGCTCTGCGATTAATTAAAGAAATCCACGCAATATTACTCAAAAACTCTCGCGGTAAAACCAAACTACCGGGAGAATTCCGTTCTTCACAAAACTGGATTGGCGGTACCAGACCGGGTAATGCGAGATTCGTTCCATGTCCGCCGGATAAACTGATGGAGGTTTTAGGACAATTGGAAATCTTTATGAACGAAGATGATAATATCCCCACGTTGCTTAAAGCAGCTATGATTCATGTGCAGTTTGAAACTATTCACCCTTTTTTAGATGGTAATGGTCGATTAGGACGGTTGCTGATTACATTCTTTTTATGCGTAAAAGAAATTTTGAAGTCGCCATTTCTTTATTTGAGTCTGTTCTTTAAGAAAAACCGCTTATTATATTACGAATATCTAAACAATGTTCGTTATGACGGCGATTGGGAAAGCTGGTTTAATTTCTTTTTAGAGGGAATTATTGAAACTTCTAATGATGCCAGAGAAACGATTCTCAAAATCCAAAAACTTTTTGCTGAAGATGAGAATAAGCTACAGGATTTAGGACGTGCTCAGCCTTCAGCTTTAGAAATCTTGCAGCAATTTGAACAAAAACCGGTTTTAACCGTTGCTGAGATTGAAAAGAAAATTACGCTTGCCCGCCCGACGATTATCAGTTCAATCAACCGTCTCATTAAGCTCGGAATAATTACCAATACCTCCAAGAAAAAATGGGGACAGACTTACGCTTACGCCAACTATATTAATTTGCTTTCGCCTGAAAGCAACCCATTATAACCTCGCTGAAGTGACTTTGCTAATTTGGGCAAAGTATGTAAAGGCTGATAGGAACCATAAATCATGCATAAACAACGGCTTACCATAGAGCGTTTCCGGAGTTTAAATCCCCTGTGATCGGCTGTTCTCTAAGCGCTTTAAAAACGCTAAAACCCTTGCTGAGCAAGGGTTCCGGTAATGGCGGAGAGATAGGGATTCGAACCCTAGGTACCCCGATAGGAGTACAATTGATTTCGAGTCAACCGCATTCGACCACTCTGCCATCTCTCCACAGTCGACCTACTTTTAATAAAGTCAAATCAATTAATTTGCAAGCCAAATTTTATCACAATGCAAAAATTTTCTTTTTTTATCGTTTCGATATGCTAAACTAAACATGTTTGACAACCATCCGAGACGCTCATGCTAAATCTGAAAGACTATATCCGCAATATCCCCGACTTTCCTAAACCGGGAATTATATTTCGCGACATCACAACCGCACTGAAAAAGCCTAACGTCTTCCGACAAATTATTGATGAAATCTATTTTAACTTTAAAGATGAAAACATCGATTATATTGCCGCCATAGAATCCCGCGGCTACCTCTTCGGAGCTCCTTTGGCATACAAACTTGGTGCCGGTCTGGTTATTATACGCAAACCGGGAAAACTCCCTTCCAAAGTCGAACGAATCGAATATGAGCTTGAATACGGAACCGATTCGCTTGAAATTCATCAGGACGCCGTTGAACCGGGAAAAAGGGTTCTGGTTGTCGACGATTTGCTTGCTACCGGAGGAACAATTTGCGCAGCCTGCAAACTTATCGAAAAAATAGGCGGCATAGTTGCCGGTACCGCTTTTTTAATTGAGCTGGATAATTTAAAGGGGAAAACACATCTCCCAAAATCGGCTAAAAACATAGCGCTACTGCGTTATTAATTACCTACTTAAACACCTTAAACCGCATATCCATTGGCAGATAAGTTTTCTCACCCGCAGACGCTTCAATACTGCCAAACGGCATCTGCGCTCTCAGTCGCCAGCTTTGCGGCAGTCGCCATTCTTCATGAACCTTTTCGTCAATCAACGGATTATAATGCTGCAGGCTGGCTCCGACATTATTTTCGG
>ERZ827452.1548-NODE-1548-length-21197-cov-3.543704_pt1 | contig 21197 bp, 16 predicted proteins | sample MGYA00519866_ERZ827452 | MGnify/ENA primary metagenome ERZ827452 (study PRJEB31778, sample SAMEA3449307) | human gut metagenome | biome: human gut; feature: human-associated habitat; material: faeces | place: United Kingdom | collected 2010/2012 ... | reverse complement strand
CCCCTACAACGAGGCCATGGAGCGTTACGGCTCCGACAAGCCCGACCTGCGGATTGACCTGGAGATTCAGGACATTTCCGGAATCGTCCAGGGCTGCGGCTTCGGCCCCTTTGAGAACGCTGCCGTCAAGGCGGTGGCGGTGGACAACTTCACCCAGGCCAGAAAGTGGATCGACAAGCTGCTGGCGGATGTGGAGGTGCAGACCGGCAACAAGGCCTGCTGGTTCAAGGTGGACGAGAACGGCGCTCTCACCGGCGGCATTTCCAAGTTCCTGGGCGATTGCGCTCCCGCGCTGACGGAAAAGCTGAACCTGAAGCCTGGCTCCTTCGTGTGCATGGCTGCGGGCAAAAAGTCCGCCGCCCAGAAGACCGCCGGTGTTGTCCGCACCCTGCTGGGCCGCCGGGTGCCCGGTCACTTCGACGAGGAGCAGTACGCCATCTGCTGGATTGTGGACTTCCCCATGTATGAAATCGGCGAGGAATCCGGCGAACTGGAATTCTGCCACAACCCCTTCTCCATGCCCCAGGGCGGCCTGAAGGCCCTGGAAGAGGCCGAGGGCAATATGGAGAAGCTGCTTGCCATCAAGGCCGACCAGTATGACCTGGTGGTCAACGGCTACGAGTCCGCCTCCGGCGCCGTCCGGAACCACGACCCGGAGATCATGGTCAAGGCCTTCGAGCTGGTAGGTCTGGGCGAGGCCGACGTAAAGGCCAAGTTCCCCGCCATGTACAATGCTTTCACCTACGGCGCACCCCCCCACGCCGGCGCGGCTCCCGGCATTGACCGGCTGATTATGCTGCTCACCGGCGAGGAGTCCATCCGGGAGGTCATCACCTTCCCCATGAACAAGAATGCCCAGGATCTGATGATGGGCGCTCCCACCACCGTGGACAAGGCGCAGCTGGATACCGTGCATATCGCTCTGCTGGAGGAGTAATTCCGAAATCTCAGCACCCCGGATTTTCCGGGGTGCTTCAGTGTGTCAAAAAAGCCCCCAATATACGTTGTCATTCCGAACCAGTTCGAAGACTGGTGTGGGAATCCCCCGGATAGAAGTAAAAGCCACTGGTTTGGGATCTAAAATGTTTGAAAATTCGGGGGATTGCCACGGCAGTGTGCGCACTGCCTCGCAATGACATGGTTTTTCGACAGTCTGAGCACCCCGGATTTTCCGGGGTGCTTTTTTGCCCCTGGAAAAATCCCTGCCGGTATGCTATAATAATCCTAATCTACGCCTTTTGGGAGGAGCACTATGCTGCCGGAAGCTTTTTTGCAGAGAATGAAAGCCCAGCTGGGGTCGGAATATCCGGCCTTTCTGGAAAGCCTGGAGCGGCCCCGGGCGGTGGCGCTCCGCTTTAACCCGATGAAAGGGGAGCGGCCGGTGCTGCCCTTTGTGGGCGCGCCGGTGCCCTGGGAGCCGGAGGGCTTCTATTACGACCCGGAGACCCGGCCGGGACTGCACGTTTACCACGAGGCAGGCGTATACTACCTACAGGAGGCCAGTGCCATGGCGCCGGTGGCGCTGCTGGATCCGAAGCCCGGTGAGCGGGTCTGCGATCTGTGCGCCGCCCCCGGAGGCAAGACCACCCAGATTGCCGGGCGGATGCTGGGGCAGGGCTTCCTGGTGTGCAACGAAATCAATCCCAAGCGGGCGAAAATTCTTTCCCGGAATATCGAGCGGATGGGCGTGGCCAACGCCCTGGTGACGAATGAGCACCCGGAAACCCTGGCAAGCCGTTTCCCCGGCTTCTTCGACCGGGTGCTGGTGGATGCCCCCTGCTCCGGAGAGGGCATGTTCCGCAAGGAGGAAGCCGCCGTCACCGACTGGAGCCAGGAGACGGTTCAGATGTGCGCCCGCCGCCAGCGGGAGATTCTGGACAGTGCCGCCCGGCTGGTAAGACCCGGAGGCCGACTGGTGTATTCCACCTGCACCTTCGCCCCGGAGGAGGACGAGGAAACCGTGGCGGCCTTCCTGAAAGCCCATCCGGAGTTCACCCCGGAGCCGGTGGAGGCTCTCTGGTTTGTTCCCGGGGAGAACGCCAGCTACCGGATGTGGCCCCATAAGTTATTGGGGGAGGGGCATTTCGCCGCGGTGCTTCGGAAAACCCATGGAGAATCGGGAGAGGTTCCGGCCTGCCCCGGAGAAAAATGCCCCAAAGCCTGGGAAAGCTTTGCCAAAGAGCTGGACATCACCCTGCCTGAGGGCAAGGCGGTGTCCTTCGGACAGAGCCTGTACTGGGCACCGATGGAACTGCCGGAGCTGCACCGGCTGAAGGTTCTGCGCCCCGGACTGGAGCTGGGCACCGAACGGAAGGGGCGGTTCGAGCCTGCCCATGCCCTGGCGCTGTGGCTGAAAACCTGCGCGGTTGCGGAGAGCTTTCCCCCGGAGAGCCCGGAAATGAAGGCTTACCTGCACGGCGACGTAGTGCCCTCCGGGAAAAAGGGCTGGTGCCTGGTTCAGGCCGGGGGCTATACCATCGGCTGGGGAAAAGGAGACGGTTCGGTTCTGAAAAACCACTATCCCAAGGGCCTGCGCCGGTAATTTCCCACCTCAGAATTAGCACTTTACAGAAATTGTGTAGTGTGCTATACTATTATAGCCCGTATGGGCGTTTTTTGAAATCATCACAAGGAGAGGGTATCCTTGGCAAGATATGAAATTCATGGCGGCAAGCCGCTGAACGGAAGCGTTCTGATCAGCGGCGCGAAAAATGCCGCGGTTGCGATTTTACCGGCCGCGCTGCTGGTCAGCGGAAAATGCCGGATTGAAAATGTGCCGGATATTTCCGATGTCCGGATTCTGTTGGACATTCTGGAGGGCATGGGCGCAAAGGTGGAGCATCCGGAGACCAGTGTGGTGGAGATTGACTGCTCCGGCGTCACCTGCTCCGAGCCCGACGGCGAGCTGGTTCGGCGGATGCGGGCCAGCTACTATCTGATGGGAGCCTTGCTCGGCCGGTTCGGCAAGGCCAGAGTGGCGCTGCCCGGCGGCTGCAACTTCGCCTCCCGTCCCATTGACCAGCACATCAAGGGCTTTGAGGCTCTGGGAGCGGTGGTGGACGAAACCGAGGAGTATGTGAGCCTGGAGCCCGGCGAGGAAGGCCTGCGGGGCGGACGCATCAGCCTGGACATGGCGAGCGTAGGCGCCACCGTGAACATTATGCTGGCGGCCTCCCTGATTCCCGGACAGACCATCATCGAAACCGCCGCGAAGGAGCCCCACATTGTGGATCTGGCCAACTTCCTGAATACCATGGGCGCCCGGATTACCGGCGCGGGCACGGATACCATTAAAATTCGGGGGGTCAATGCCCTTCGGGGAGGTACCTATGCCATCATCCCTGACCAGATCGAGGCGGGGACTTACATGGCGGCTGTCACCGCCGCCGGGGGCAATATCCTGGTTCAGAACGTGATTCCCAAGCATATGGGGTGCATCACCTCCAAGCTTCAGGAAATGGGCGCCCGGATCATCAACTATGACGATGCCATCCGGGTCATCCGTACCGGCCCTCTGCGCAAGACCACCGTGAAGACCCAACCCTATCCCGGCTTTCCCACGGATATGCAGGCTCAGGTCTGCGTGTGCATGGCGCTGGCAAACGGCGTCAGCCGCCTGACGGAGAGCGTCTACGAGACCCGGTTCTTCGGCTACTGCACGGAGCTGGAGACCATGGGAGCCAGAATCCGCATCAGCGGCAAGACCGCTACGGTCACCGGTGTGGAAAAGCTGCGGGGTGCTGAGGTTTACGCCCATGACCTGCGGGCGGGCGCGGCTCTGGTGATCGCGGGACTGGCTGCCGAGGGCACCACCTATGTGGAGCACATCCACTTCATCGAGCGGGGCTACGAGAACATCGTAGGCAAGCTCACCGCCCTGGGCGCGGACATCCGCAGAACGGAAGAATAAGGGAAAAGCCGGGTCACTGACCCGGCTTTCGCTAAGGAGATTCTATGAAAGAGGAATTTACCCGCACGGAAATGCTGTTGGGCAGAGATGCCGTAAAGACCCTGGAAAAGGCGAGGGTGGCGGTGTTCGGCCTGGGCGGGGTAGGCGGCTACACGGTGGAGGCCTTGGCCAGAGCCGGAGTGGGAAATCTGGTGCTTGTGGACAAGGACACGGTAAGCCTTTCCAATCTGAACCGGCAGCTGCTGGCCACTCACGCCACGGTGGGAATGCTGAAAACCGAGGCCGCCAGGCTCCGGATTCTGGACATCAATCCGGACTGCCGGGTTACTGCCTATCCCATTTTCTACACCAGGGAAACGGCGGAGGATTTTGACTTTTCCGGCCTTTCCTATATTGTGGATGCCATCGACACGGTAAGCGCCAAGCTGGCTCTGATCGAGCGGGCAAAGGAGACGGGCGTCCCCATTATCTCCTGCATGGGCACGGGAAATAAGCTGGACGCCTCTGCCTTTCAGGTGGCGGACATTTCCAAAACCGCTGTGTGTCCGCTGGCTCGGGTCATGCGCCGGGAGCTGGGCAAGCGGGGCATCCGGCACCTGAAGGTGGTCTATTCCCGGGAGGAGGCCTGGAAGCCCTCCGGCTGGGAGGAAGAAGCGGCGGCGCTGGGCAAGCGGCAGATTCCCGGAAGCGTGTCCTTCGTTCCCGGCGCGGCGGGGCTGCTGCTGGCAGGCGAGGTCATCCGGGATTTGACGGGATATTCCCGCATGTAGAAAATACACAGAAGAACGAAGCGGGTTTTGTACCAAATTGTCGGTTGACAATTTGGTACCGTCCATGCTATAATCTCACGGATAAAGTAAGGTAGCCCCACACGGTTGCCTCCGGGAATCCGGAGGAATTGTGGGGGAGGCCGAGTGCGGCATTCTGCCACCAACGTCTTGCCGCCCAGGCAAGGCATTTTTTTGGAAACTTTAGAAATTTTAGAGACTTTAGAGAGAAAAGGAGACATTTATGACTGAGATGAACAAGGCCAAATGTTATACCTCTTCCCTGATGCCCCGGTTCGCGGAATGTGTCGATGCTTCCATCGCCGATTCCGCGCTTTGCGCATTGAATTGCTCCCGATATGTTATTTTTCCCGGTTTTTGTGACGTGCATGTGCATTTCAGAGAGCCGGGATTTTCTTATAAGGAGACAATTGCCACGGGAAGTCTGGCCTCTGCCCACGGGGGCTACACCGCCGTATGCACCATGCCCAATCTGAACCCGGTACCGGACAGTGTGGAGCACCTGAACGTTCAGCGGGACATCATCCGGGATACCGCCTGCATCCACGTCTACCCCTACGGAGCCATTACGGTAGGCGAAAAGGGGGAGACCCTGGCAGACCTTGCGGGCATGGCGCCCTTTGTCCCCGGTTTTTCCGACGACGGCCACGGGGTGCAGTCTGATGAGCGGATGCGCCGGGCTATGCTGGAAGCAAAAGCCCTGGGCAAGCCCATCGTCGCCCACTGTGAGGACAATACCCTCCTGCGGGGCGGCTATATCCACGAGGGAGAGTACGCAAAAGCCCACGGCCACCGGGGCATCTGCTCGGAAAGCGAGTGGGGGCAAATAAAGCGTGACCTGGAACTTGTCCGGGAAACCGGGGTCAAGTACCATGTGTGCCACATTTCCACCAAGGAAAGCGTGGAGCTGATTCGCAAGGCCAAGGCCGAAGGCCTGGACGTGACCTGCGAAACCGGCCCCCATTACCTGGTTATGGATGACAGCGACCTCCGGGAGGAAGGCCGGTTCAAGATGAACCCGCCCCTGCGAAGCGCGGAAGACCGGAAGGCGCTTGTTGCGGGACTTCTGGACGGCACCATCGATATGATCGCTACCGACCATGCCCCTCACAGTGCCGAGGAAAAGGCCAAGGGGCTGGAAAAGAGCGGCTTCGGCGTGGTGGGCATTGAAACTGCCTTCCCCATCCTGTATACTTATCTGGTAAAGCCGGGCATTCTGACGCTGGAAAAGCTCCTGGAACTGCTGGTGGACAACCCCAGAAAACGGTTCGGCCTGAGCCTGGGCTGCGACTACTCCGTCTGGGACTTGGAGGCGGAGGAGACGGTGAACCCGGACAGCTTCCTGTCCCTGGGAAAGGCCACCCCTTTCGAAGGCTGGAAGGTAAACGGCAAATGCCTTGCCACCGTCTGCGACGGAAAAGTGGTCTACCGGGCAAAGTAGACCCAAAGGCTCCCCTTGCTGACCAAGGGTGGTGCTCCCGCACAGGGAGCCGGATAGAATTTACAATCATTGAATTGAAGATACGGAGGAAAATGAGAAATGGCAAAAAGAACGGACATTAAGAAGATTCTGATCATCGGCTCCGGCCCTATCGTTATCGGACAGGCGGCGGAGTTTGACTATGCGGGTACTCAGGCCTGTCTGGCTCTGAAGGAAGAGGGCTATGAGGTGGTGCTGTGCAACTCCAACCCCGCTACCATCATGACCGACACCATCATCGCCGACAAGGTGTACATGGAGCCTTTGACCCTGGAATATGTGGCGAAAATCATCCGCTACGAGCGTCCCGACGCCATCATCCCCGGCATCGGCGGTCAGACCGGCCTGAACCTGGCCATGCAGCTGGAAAAGAAGGGCATTCTCAAGGAGTGCCGGGTGAAGCTGCTGGGCACCTCCAGCGCTTCCATTGAGCAGGCCGAGGACAGAGAGCTGTTCAAGGAGCTGTGCCAGTCCATCGGCGAGCCGGTCATTCCCTCGGAAATCACCTACTCCATTGAGGAGGCCAAGGCGGCGGCTTCCCGGATCGGCTACCCTGTGGTGCTCCGGCCCGCCTTCACCCTGGGCGGCACCGGCGGCGGCTTCGCCTACGACGAGGCGGAGCTGGAAGAGATCGGCCTGAACGCCTTCTCCCTGTCTCCCGTGCACCAGGTGCTGGTGGAAAAGTCCGTCAAGGGCTATAAGGAAATCGAGTTTGAGGTCATGCGGGATTCCAACAACCATGCCATCACCATCTGCGGCATGGAGAACATCGATCCCGTGGGCGTGCACACCGGCGACTCCATGGTGGTGGCTCCCATTATGACGCTGAGCAAGGAAGACGAAAAAATGCTCAACGACTCCGCCATCAAGCTCATCAAGGAGCTGAAAATCGAGGGCGGCTGCAACGTTCAGTTTGCCCTGAACCCCAATTCCTCCGAGTATTACCTCATCGAGGTCAACCCCAGAGTGTCCCGTTCCTCCGCCCTGGCCTCCAAGGCCTCCGGCTACCCCATTGCCCGGGTCACCGCGAAAATCGCCGTGGGCATGGCTCTGGAGGACATCAAGATTGCCAACACCAACGCCGCCTTTGAACCCAGCCTGGACTACGTCATTGCCAAGCTCCCCCGGTTCCCCTTCGATAAGTTCGCCACCGCCTCCAATGAGCTGGGTACTCAGATGAAGGCCACCGGCGAGGTCATGGGCATCGGCGCCAACCTGGAGGAGGCACTTCTGAAGGGCATCCGCTCTCTGGAAAGCGGCGAGAACCACATCTATCACCCCAAGTTCAACGACATGTCCGTGGAGGAAATGCTGGAGTACATCAGCAAGTTCCGCTCCGACAATGTGTTCGCCATCGCCGAGCTGTTCTACCACGGCGTCAGCGTGGAGAAGATCTACGAGCTGACCCAGATCAACCCCTATTTCCTGGGCGCCATCAAGAACATTGTGGATATGGAGGAGACCCTGAAGCTCCACGTCAACGACCCGGAATATCTGCGCAAGGCCAAGGTCATGGGCTTCAGCGACAAGTATATTGCCCGGCTGTGGAAGGAAACCGAGCTGGACGTGTACAATGTCCGAAAAGCAAACGGCATTTTCCCTGCCTTCCGGATGGTGGATACCTGCCACACCGGAGCCTACATCCCTTACTTCTATTCCTCCTACACCGGTGCCAACGACTCCCGGCTTACCGACCGGAAGAAGATCGTGGTGCTGGGCGCCGGCCCCATCCGCATCGGCCAAGGCGTGGAGTTCGATTACTCCACCGTCCACGCGGTCATGACCATCCGCAAGGCTGGCTATGAGGCCATCATCATCAACAACAACCCGGAGACCGTCTCCACCGACTACACCACCGCCGATAAGCTGTACTTCGAGCCCCTGACCCCCGAGGATGTGATGAACATCATCGAATTCGAGAAGCCCGAGGGAGTCATTGCCTCCCTGGGCGGCCAGACCGCCATCAACCTGGCTCAGCCCCTCCACGATCGGGGGGTGAAGATCATCGGCACCGACTGCGACGCCATCGACCGGGCCGAGGATCGGAACGAATTTGAAAAGCTGCTGAACGAGCTGAACATTCCCAGAGCCAAGGGCAAGGCCGTGACGAAGCTGGAAGACGGCGTTGCCGCCGCCGAGGAGATCGGCTATCCCGTGCTGGTGCGCCCCTCCTTCGTCCTGGGCGGTCGGGCCATGCAGATCGTCGCCAACGAGCGGCAGCTGCGCCACTACCTGAAAAACGCCGTGGAGATCGACGAGGACAAGCCCGTGCTGGTGGATAAGTACATCCAGGGTCGGGAAGTGGAGGTGGATGCCATCTGCGACGGCCGGGACGTGTTCGTCCCCGGCATCATGGAGCTGGTGGAGCGCACCGGCGTTCACTCTGGCGATTCCATTTCCGTCTATCCTCCCTTCTCCATCTCCGACAAGGTCAAGGGCATCATCCTCCAGTACGCCAAGAAGCTGGGTCTCGGCATCGGCATTGTAGGCCTTTTCAACATCCAGTTCATTGTGGATGCCCAGGACAATGTGTATATCATCGAGGTCAACCCCCGTTCCTCCCGGACGGTACCCTTCCTGTCTAAGGCCACGGGCTACTCTCTGGCGGACATCGCCACCGAGGTCATTCTGGGCAAGAGCCTGAAGGAGCAGGGCTTCTTTGACATCTATCCCGAGGAAAAGAAGCGGTGGTACGTCAAGGCTCCCGTGTTCTCCTTCAATAAGATCCGGGGTCTGGATGCCTACCTGTCCCCCGAAATGAAGTCCACCGGCGAGGCCATCGGCTACGACAAGACCATGACGAGAGCCCTTTACAAGGCGCTGCAGGCTGCGGGCATGAAGCTGCAAAACTACGGCACCGTCCTGTGCACCATTGCCGACAAGGACAAGGAAGAGGCTCTGCCCCTGATTCGCCGGTTCTATCAGCTGGGCTTCAACATTGAAGCCACCTCCGGCACCGCCGCCTTCCTGAAAGCCCATGGCATCCGCACCCACGCCCTGGCCAAGATCAGCGACGGCAGCGACCAGATTCCCAACGCCCTGCGTCAGGGTCACATCGCCTACGTCATCAACACCCGGGATCCCGGCGCCAACGAAAATGACGGCATCCAGATTCGCCAGATTGCCACGGAGCACAATGTGACCCTGTTCACGGCGCTGGACACCATCAAGGTGCTGCTGGACGTGCTGGAGGAGACCACGCTGACCATCTCTACGATTGATGCCTAAAAATCTTCGGAAATATTGAAGAATAGAGCAAATCTATCAATAGAATTTGTAGGGGCGACGATTCGTCGCCCGCGGGCGGCCAATGGCCGCCCCTACATCCACAAGATGTAGGGAAGAACATGATTGTGGGGTTGTTACAAGTATTTTGTAACAGCTGCTACAACCAAACGGGAGAAATTATGAAACAAGGTATTTTCACCATTGAAAGCAACGCCGCCCTGACGGACAGCGTGTACCGGATGGTGCTTTCCGGAGACACCTCCGCCATCACCGCCCCGGGGCAGTTTGTGAATATTCAGCTGTCCGGGAAGTTCCTGCGCCGGCCGATCTCCGTCTGCGACTATGATGAAAAAACCCTTACCATTGTCTACAAAGTGGTGGGCAAGGGGACGGCGCAGATGGCGGCCATGCAGGCAGGGGAGACCCTGGACATCCTGACAGGCCTCGGAAACGGCTATGACCTGAGCCTGACGGGAGAAGCCCCCGTGCTGCTGGGCGGCGGCGTGGGCGTGCCGCCGATGTACAACCTGGCGAAAAAGCTGCTGGCTCAGGGGAAAAAAGTTACCGTGATTCTGGGCTTCAACACCAAAAACGAGATTTTCTATGAGCAGGAATTCAAAGATTTGGGATGTACCGTCACCGTCACCACGGTGGACGGTTCCTACGGCAAAAAGGGCTTCGTCACCGATGCCCTGCCGGAAAGCTACACCCATTTCTGCTGCTGCGGCCCGGAGCCGATGCTGAAAGCCGTCTATCGGGCCACCAACACCTCCGGCCAGATGAGCTTTGAGGAGCGGATGGGCTGCGGTTTCGGTGCCTGTATGGGCTGCTCCTGCAAGACCCTGACGGGCTACAAGCGAATCTGTAAAGACGGCCCCGTCATGCGGAAGGAGGAAATTTTATGGGAAGCCTGAGCGTAAATTTGTGCGGCATTGAACTTTCCAATCCCGTGATTCCCGCCTCCGGCACCTTCGGCTACGGTTACGAGTACGCCGAGCTTTACGACATCAACGAGCTTGGCACCTTCTCCTTCAAGGGAACCACCAAGGATGCCCGGTTCGGCAACCCCACCCCCCGGATTGCCGAGTGCACCGCCGGTATGATCAACGCCGTGGGCTTGCAGAATCCCGGCGTGGAGGCGGTGATTGCCCGGGAGCTTCCGAAATTGAAGAAAGTTTTCCACAAGCCGGTAATGGCCAATGTGTCCGGCTTTTCCGTTGCCGACTATGCTTACACCTGCGAAAAGCTGGACAAAGAGCCCCAGGTGGGCTGGCTGGAGGTGAACGTCAGCTGCCCCAATGTCCACGGCGGCGGCATGAGCTTCGGCACCTGCCCGGAAGCGGCCGCCGAGGTCACCCGGGCGGTGAAGGCCGTGACGAAAAAGCCCGTCATCATCAAGCTTTCCCCCAATGTGACGGACATTGTGTCCATCGCCAAAGCCTGCGAGGAAGCCGGGGCCGACGGCATCAGCCTGATCAACACCATGCTTGGGATGCGCGTCAACCTGCGTACCCGCAGGCCCGTGATTGCCAATACCATGGGCGGCTTCTCCGGCCCGGCCATCTTCCCGGTGGCGGTGCGGATGGTCTACCAGGTGGCGCGCGCGGTGAAAATCCCGGTGGTCGGCATGGGCGGCGTGCAAAGCGCCGAGGACGTAATTGAAATGATGCTGGCAGGAGCCACCGCCGTGGAGGTGGGAGCTGCCAATCTGGTGAATCCCTTCGCCAGCCGGGACATTGTCCGGGCGCTGCCGGAAACCATGGCAAAATACGGAATCGAAAATTTAAGTGAGATTATAGGAGGCGTAAAGTAAATGGGTAAGGACGTAATCGTAGCCTGCGATTTTTCCAGCGCGGAGGCAACCTTTGCCTTCCTGGACAAGTTCACCGGGCGCAAGCCCTTCGTGAAAATCGGCATGGAGCTGTACTATGCCGAGGGTCCCAGCATTGTCCGGGAGCTGAAGGCCAGAGGCCATAAGATTTTCCTGGATTTGAAGCTCCACGACATCCCCAACACCGTGAAGAAGTCCATGGCGGTGCTGAGTAAGTTGGATGTGGACATTACGAATCTTCACGCCGCGGGTACCACCGCCATGATGCGCGCCGCCCTGGAGGGTCTGACCCGGCCTGACGGAACCCGGCCTCTGCTCATCGCCGTGACCCAGCTGACCTCCACCGATCAGGAGGCCATGGAGCGGGACTTGCTCATTCACGAGCCCATCGACCAGGTGGTCATGCACTACGCCGAGACCGCCAAGAATGCCGGTCTGGACGGGGTGGTCTGCTCCCCCTTGGAAGCCCAGAAGGTTCACGACCGGTGCGGACGTAATTTCCTCACCGTCACCCCCGGCGTTCGTTTTGCCGATGGGGACGTGGGCGATCAGAAGCGGGTCATGACCCCCGCCGCCGCCAAGGCTATCGGCTCCGACTATATCGTGGTGGGCCGTCCCATCACCGCCGCCGCCGACCCGGTTGCCGCCTACGAGCGGTGCCTGGCCGAGTTCGTAGATTGACAGATATTCGGTGTCATTGCGAGCCAGTGCTCACACTGGCGTGGCAATCCCCCGGATTTTCAGACAGGTATATACGACGTTTTTCCAAGATTTCAATCAGGAGGGTGTCTCATGGAAAGCTACAAAAGAGAATTCATTCAGTTTCTGGAAAAGGCCGGGGTTCTGCGCTTCGGCGATTTCACCGCCAAATCCGGCCGGAAAATTCCCTATTTCATCAACGCCGGTATGATCAAGACCGGTGAGGAAATCGCCACTCTGGGCGAGTTCTATGCCAGAGCCTACAAGGAAAAGCTGGGCAATCAGAAGGCCGTCCTCTACGGCCCTGCCTATAAGGGCATTTCCATCGCCGTGTCCGCCGCTGTGGCGCTGAGCAAGGACGGACTGAACGTGCCCTTCTTCTTCAACCGGAAGGAAGCCAAGGATCACGGCGAGGGCGGCGTGTTCGTGGGCTATGTGCCCCAGGCCGGGGAGCAGGTGGTCATCGTGGAGGATGTCATCACCGCCGGTACCGCCATCCGGGAGAGCATGGCGATTTTGAGCCAGCTGGAGGGCGTAAAGGTGGCGGCTACCTTCATCATGGTAGACCGGAAGGAGCGAGGCAAGGGCGAGAAGCTTGCCATGCAGGAGGTCGAGGAGGAATTCGGCTTCCCGGTGTACTCCGTGGTGGATGTGTATGACATCATCGAGTACCTGAAGGAGGATCCCAAGAACGCCGAGAACGTGGAGCGGATCCAGAACTATCTTGCCGTGAACGGAGCGAAAGTATGAGAAGTCTCAACAGTATTTTGGAGCTGAACGTGGCGGAGCTGGACGGGCTCATCGCCACCGCAAAGGATATCATCGCCCACCCGGAAGCCTACTGGGACAAGTGCGCCCACAAGAAGCTGGCCACCCTGTTTTTTGAGCCCTCCACCCGTACCCGCCTGAGCTTTGAGGCGGCTATGCTGGAGCTGGGCGGCACGGTGCTGGGATTCAGTGAAGCATCGTCCTCTTCCGCTTCCAAGGGCGAGAGCGTGTCTGATACCGCCCGGATGGTCAGCTGCTACGCCGACATCATTGCCATGCGCCACCCCAAGGAGGGCGCGCCCTACGTTGCCTCCCGGGCAGCTACCGTGCCCGTCATCAACGCCGGTGACGGCGGCCACAACCATCCCACCCAGACCCTGGCGGACCTTCTGACCATCTCCCGGGAAATGGGCCGGCTGGACAATCTGACCATCGGCGTTTGCGGCGACCTGAAATACGGCCGGACGGTGCATTCTCTCATTGAGGCCATGAGCCGGTACGAGGGCAACAAATTTGTGCTGATTTCCCCGGAGGAGCTGAAAATTCCCGGGCATATCCGCTACAATGTGTTCGAAAACAAGAAGATTCCCTACACCGTCACCACCTCCCTGGAGGAGGCCATGCCGAGCCTTGACGTGCTCTACATGACCCGAATCCAGCGGGAACGGTTCGAGGATCCCTGGGAGTACGAGCGGCTGAAGGACAGCTATATTCTGGACGTGGAGAAGATGAAGCTGGCCAAGGAAAAAATGTGCGTCCTGCACCCCCTGCCCCGGGTGAACGAGATCAGCGTGAAGGTGGACGACGACCCCAGAGCCGCCTACTTCCGCCAGGCGCTCAACGGCAAGTATATGCGCATGGCGCTGATTCTCAAGCTTCTGGAGGAGGCCAGGGAGAATCCGGAGAAGGAGGCCATCGACACCTCCACTCTGGAATACGACCGGGTATGCCGGAATCCCAAGTGCATTTCCCAGACCGAGCAGGAGCTGCCTCAGCTCTTCCGCTGCACAGACAAGGCCGCGGATATCCACCGCTGCATCTACTGCGAGCAGAGAGGGTAAAATGGGAAAGCCCTCGCAGCCGGGCACGGCTGCGAGGGCTTTTTGCCTGTGATATTAGAGAAACTCTGAACAAATCGTCTGCGGCTGGATAACGGATCTTTTTCTCTATCCGAGCGGTTCCGGAAGTGGGAAATACACAAAGTATTCCTCCACTTCCGGAACCTTCGCCTAGGGAAAAATCTCTCGCTCCCAGCTCTTGCCGATTTCTTCAGAGCTTCCTTACGATAGGGGAGGCGGCTGGATGCGCAGAAAAACAGACCGAGATATTCTGAAAGAAAATACCTGGCTGATCTGCGCGTCCTGCGCGCTGATTGTGCTGGGAATTCTCATCGGGCTGTGGCCCTACATTTTTCCGGAGCCAGATTACAACGCATTGGAAGAAAGAGAAGTGACCGTCCAGGCCCTTCGGCACTTTTCCGGTGTCAAAGGCGTGTCCTATGATTACATTGTGACGACGGACGGCGAAAGGTTTCATCTGTCCGGGGACTACGACCGGGAGAAGATATCCGCACAGCTGACGCAGGGGCAAAAAGCAACGGTCAAGTGGTGCGTCAACAGGCCTTCCAGTCGGCTTTTGGCGGAGGAAGTGTGCGTGGATGGGAAGCCGGTGGTGACATATCGCAGTCAGCCGGATAGCTGGAAGCCGGTGCTGGTTTTCGGCTTGTGGTTTGTGGCGACAGGCATCGGCGGCTTTCTTCTGCTGCGTTTGCTCGTGAAAACCAACCGAAGAAAACAGAACCAGCGCGATGAAAAGATAAGGCGGAAGTATGGCAGACAGGGGGACAGAAAGTGAGCCCATTCCGATGGGGACGGCTGCGGTTCCTGCCGCCGAAAATTTTCCTTGCATTTTCGCCGGAATTATATTATACTAAGTGGACACCTGCCGGTGTGATGGAATGGTAGACGTAGTGGACTCAAAATCCACCGCTGGCGACAGCGTACCGGTTCGAGTCCGGTCACCGGCACCAAAAAAGAGAACCCCGACCGGGGGTTCTCTTTTTTGGTATTCAGGGGGGACGGACTCGAACCTATCCAAATGCAACAGTCCGGTGGACTGCTGCCACCCGGCGTTTCCGCCGGGTGCTCCATAGTGTACTCGCGTCCGGCTGCCGGAACCATTGCCCAAAATCCTTGGTTTTCCAGGGGTTTTGGGCTTTTTTCAGCAGGACAGTATAAAATAGAAACACAGCACACGGGACGTTCCCAAAGGGTAAGGGGTAACGGCGTGCCGGCGGTTACTGTCCACCGAGGCCTTTGCCAAAAGCGGCAGACCACTTATCATCACCGCCCGGCGGTGTGAAAATAAATATAGACAGACGTGGGCGGACTCGCTACAATAGAGACATGGATAGCCCCACAGAATTGCTAGGAGGAATGCGCTATGAAAATCGGATGGATCGGACTGGGGATCATGGGTAAGCCCATGGCCAAAAATCTGTTGAAGGCAGGCTACGAGCTCTGGGTGAACAATCGGAGCCAGGGGCCTATGGAGGAGCTGGCCGCCTGCGGTGCCCACGCCGCGACCCGGAAGGAGCTGGCGGAAAACGCAGAGGTCATCATCACCATGCTGCCAAACGGCCCTCAGGTCAGGGAGGTTATCCTGGGGGATGTGATAAAGGATATGCGCCCCGGGCAGATTTTCATCGATTGCAGCTCCATCAGCCCGGTGGTTTCCAAGGAAATCGCCGCCGCGCTGGCGGAAAAGGGCGTGGAAATGCTGGATGCTCCCGTGTCCGGCGGGGAGCCGAAAGCCATCGACGGCACTCTGAGCTTTATGGTGGGCGGCAAGCAGGCGATTTTTGACCGCTGCAAGGATATTCTGGGGGCTATGGGTGCCTCCGTTACCCGGTGCGGGGAGGTAGGCGCGGGCAACACCACCAAGCTTGCCAATCAGATCATTGTGGCCTGCAACATCCAGGCGGTGGCCGAGGCCTTCACCCTGGCGCAGAAGGCGGGGGTGGACCCGGAGGTGGTCTACAAGGCCATCCGCGGGGGACTGGCAGGCTCCACGGTGCTGGACGCCAAGGGCCCCATGATGATTGCCGGCAACGACAAGCCCGGCTTCAAAATCGATCTGCACATCAAAGATCTGAACAACGCCCTGGACTGCGCCCACACCGTCGGCGCACCGGTACCCATGACCGCCGCTGTCCAGGAAATTTTGCAGTGGCTGCACAACAACGACTGCGGAGAAAATGACCACAGTGCCATCGCCAAGTACTATGAGCATCTGACCGGCATTCACATCGGTCGGTAAAAGAGGAAATGTGTGGAAATCCCCGGATTCTTCCGAAAACCATAATAGAACTTGTAGGGGTCAATGCCTACATTGACCCGTGAATTGCAAGTCTATCCTTCTGCTCCAAGACTCACAGAATATTTCGGTGCTGGTTCCTCTGGGGGCAATGTTCTTGTCCCGGCAAGAACATTGAGAAGAAGCCGGCTTAGGTGGCACTGCCGAAAAGCCGCCCCCCCTAAGTACCCCCCGACCGCACCGCCGGAACTGCTTTCAAATGCTTCAGGCTGCGATTCGTAGTTTGATGGAAGCACACGGAAAGAATGTAGGTTCTTTGACGTGGCACCTAGCTCTTTGGCTATTCTTATACTGAACTCCAATTAAAATCTTTTTTAAAGATTTTAATTGGAGTTCAGTATAAATCCGTAATCTATCAGACCGGGCAGCAGGCAAAATCTGCTGCCCGGTTGTTTCCATTCCGGGTATGTGATATTATTTTCTGTATCCGATGCAAGAAAACCGTTTTGTTTCCGTTTATATAAGTGAAAGCCCTCAAATAAACGCACAAGGAGAGATCAATATGGACGACAGCAGCATTGTTGAGCTGTATTTTGCCCGGTCTGAACAGGCAATTCAAGAAACGGATACGAAATATGGCGGCTACTGCTACAGCATTGCCTATAACATTTTGGCAAATCAGGAAGATTCTGAAGAAAGTGTCAATGATACATACCTTTCTGCCTGGAATTCTATTCCACCTAGAAAGCCCAATCCTCTTGCTCCCTTCCTTGGGAAGATTGTCCGTCACATTTCTATTGATATGTGGCGAAAGAATGGTGCGCTCAAGCGGGGTGGCGGCGAGATGCCCCTTGTTCTGGAAGAACTTCAGGAATGTGTGGCAAGCGGAGAGAATCTGGAAGAACGGTATGAGCAGAAAGAACTTGTCCGCCAGGTGAGAAATTTTGTTGCCAGTTTGTCAGATACGGAACGCAGGGTATTTGTGTGCCGGTATTGGTATCTGGATTCCACGGCGGAGATCGCAAAACGATTTGGTTTTTCCGAAAACAAGGTTAGTTCCATGCTGCACAGAACCCGTGGCAAGCTGGAAAAGTATTTGATACGGGAGGGGATCTGATGAAGAACGCAATGCAATTATTGGAAGCGGTTGGGCAGATTCAGGACGATTATATTATGGATGCACACAGTGAAATTCCGAAGTCAACTTCCCCGCGTAAGAGGATTCTTCTGATTGCGGCAGTTGTTGCCGCCCTGCTTGCCCTTGCTGGGTGCGCAATGGCAATCCATTATGTATGGGCAGAATCCCCTTTTACATCTCTGCCCAGGCTCACAGGGGAGGATATTCACTACGAGGATATTGAGCTGACCATCACCGGCGTCAGCCCCACGGGCATGAGCCTTATGTGCACCATTCGAAACGAGGCTTTCCCGGAAGAAAACCAGGATGAGGCCCAAAATGCCATTGAAATTATCAACGGCCCCTTCTATCTGGAGAAAAAGACAGAAACCGGTTGGGAAGAACTGCCAAAGCGGATAGAAGACGCTACATGGCAAAAGCGGGATTACATCACCGGCGGTCAATTGGATCTGGGATACTCCTGGGGCCTGGTTTATGGCCGCCTCAACCCCGGAACCTATCGCCTCACCACAACCGTCGTGGAGGGACAGCCAGAGGTTCGTGTAGAATTCAACATTGCGGATTACTCCAATATGACAAATGCAGAAGCCATTCAGAAATGCAACGATGCCATTGACGCGGTCCTGAACCGGGAATGCTATCATGTGTACCTGAGCCAGCTTACGGAATATGGTGAGATCCCGGAAGGTATTCGGATGGATGATGGTCAAAACACATCCTATTCGGAATTTTGGAAGTCCGGTGAGGATTATCTGGAATTGTTTGCCCGTGAAGAAGGCCACGTTGTGGACGGCATGATGAAAAAGGATGGCGTCAAATACCGTCTGGATAACGAAACGGAATACGACAGCAATACGCCTGTCGCGGGTTGGAGTGTCTGGCCGGCTTTGGATGATGAACGGCTGGCCTGGTGGGCAGCATACTATGAACCGAACTCCGTCCAGTTCCCGGATGGAATCGGTGTCATCAGCGATGAGGAAATCACCTTCCAGCGCAAGACTTATGACGTTGATAACCAAACAGAAACCGTTTCCTTCCTGTTTGATGATGGGGGGAATCTGAAGAAAATCGTGTCAACCAGAGTTGAAAAACGATTCTATGCAGAAAACGCTTTCGTACCTGTTACCAATACAATGACAATCGAAATCTGTGATACCGATGCTGCATCCATTTCTAAGAAAATTGCCGATCAGGATGTGAATTTCTACCGGGACTTCTCCTGGGAAAAGGATCAGAAGGAACGGACGCCCCTGAACGTTGCTTTTCAGAACACGACAGTCTCTCCTGTTACCAACGCCCCGGAGGCCATTGCACAGGCGGTGAAGGAATGTAATGTAGAGTACACCAAGATCGTTGTTTACCGGGATGAAGCAGCCGGAATGTGGCGGGTTGAGTTCCAGATCATGTATGGACACCTTGGATATCAATATGTCTACCTGAATAATGACGGTATCACCCAAATGATTGCCAATGCCGAGGCAAAGGTTTGGGTTCCGGGCTAATAGACAGTCACATATTTCAGCGGGCGGCAGGTGATTCTGCTGCCCGTTTGTTCATTCTGAAAATTAGTGTTATACTATTTCCTGATTAAAATCTTAATTTTAATCAGGAAGGCAACGCCTGAAGGCGCTACCTGTTTTGTGATTTATAAGGAAAGAAATCACAAAACAAGTCTCATATGAACTCCAATTAAAATCTTTTTTAAAGATTTTAATTGGAGTTCAGTATTATTCTTTCGCCCTTCGGTGCTTTCTGGCACCGGAGGGCCTTTTTCCGCGGCGGCACTTGCCGGAAGCACCCGGGCGTACTATAATAGAGGAAAACGTCGGTTACGGGAGGGAAAGAAAGATGTGGGTTCTCTTCGCGTTCGGCTCGGCACTGCTTGCCGGACTGACATCCATTCTCGCCAAGTGCGGCATCCGGAAAACGGATTCCACCCTGGCTACCGCTATCCGCACAGTTGTGGTGCTGGCCTTTTCCTGGGGGATGGTGTTTCTCGTGGGCTCTCAGAGCCAGTTGGGAAGCCTGTCAGGAAAAAACTTGCTGTTTCTGGTGCTGTCAGGTCTTGCCACCGGCGGCTCCTGGCTGTGCTATTTCCGGGCTCTCCAGCTGGGAAATATCAACAAGGTGGTGCCCATCGACAAATCCAGCACCGTTCTGACCATCGTGCTGGCGTTCCTGTTCCTGGGAGAGCCGATTACGGCGATTAAGGCGGTGTGCGTGGCGCTCATCGGCGCAGGAACCTTCCTGATGATCGAAAAGAAGGAAGGGCAGAAAAGCAAAAGCGGCAAGTGGCTGCCCTATGCCATCGGCTCCGCGGTGTTTGCCAGCCTGACCTCCATCCTGGGGAAAATCGGCATTTCCGGGGTGGAGTCCAATCTGGGCACCGCCATCCGCACCGGGGTGGTACTGGTCATGGCCTGGGGCATGGTATTTGTCACCGGCAAGGGCGGTGAAATCCGGGAAATTTCCGGCCGGGAGCTGGGCTTCATCTGCCTGTCCGGCCTCGCCACCGGCGGCAGCTGGCTTTGCTACTACAGGGCGTTGCAGGACGGCCCTGCCAGCGTGGTAGTCCCCATCGACAAGCTGAGTATTTTGGTAACGGTGCTGTTCTCCTATCTTGTGTTCCACGAGAAGCTGACGAAGAAATCCGCGCTGGGTCTTGCGGGGATCGTGGCGGGAACGCTGCTGATGCTGTTCTGATTGCCGCTTAACGATCGGCCTATACCGGGAGTACGGATCCCTTTGCAATGACTTTGTTCATGGGCGGGAATCCGCTTTTCAGGAACTGCAAAAAAGCATGATCCCCCGACCGTTAAAAACGCCGCCTGTATCTCCATAAAGTAAAAGGGTATGTGCCGACAGGCACATACCCTTTTGTCAGTATTATACCTCTTTCAGAGTGGGATCTTCCTCCGTGGGGCTGGGGATGGGATGCTCCTTCTGATCCACCATGCTGCGGATCAGCTCCACAGTGCCGCCAAGGCCCAGCGAACTGCTGTTGAGACAGAAATCGTAGCCGTCCACAGCGCCCCACTTCTTGGAGGCGTAATATTCGCAGTAGGACGCACGGCGCTTGTCCGTTTTCTGGATCAGGCTCTTGGCCTCCTCCGGCGTCACCTTCTGGCGCTTGGCCACGCGGGCGATCCGGTCCTCCAGCGGGGCGCTGATGAACAGGCTCAACAGGTTCGGATTATCCGCCAGGGCGTAATCGGCGCTGCGGCCGATGATAACGCAGGGGCCTTCCTCCGCGATGTGGCGGATGGTCTTAAAGATGGCCAGATGCACCTGCTGTTCCAGAGATTCACCGGTGATCCCGGAGAAGCCCAAGGGGTAGGCATCCATGGCGATGGCGTACAGCAGGCTCTTGGGCCGCTCGTCAAAATTTTCAAAGATCTTCTGGCACAGGCCGCTCTTCTTCGCGGCCTCCTGCAGCAGTTCCTTATCGTAGAAAGGAATTCCCAGCTCCTTTGCGACGCGGATGCCGATCTCCTTGCCGCCGCTGCCATACTCTCTGTTTAAAGCAATAATTAAATGATCCGACATATTAACTCCCCCTTTATTCTGTCTCTTTATTGTCTGCCTGTCTTGATTCTGTCTGTCTGTTCATACTCTCGTGTTCTTTGACAAGCTCGTCATGGAGTTCTATAGAATTCCAGCCACAGTTGGCTTCAGTCAAAATGGCTTTCAGTGCCACCGGCTGGATCTTCATCTTTCTGAATCCGTGAAGAAAGCTGTCAAGCATCCGCTCACTGAAGCCTTTAAGAATCAGCATCTCTTCACTGAAGCCTTCACCACTGTAAGTGCTTTCCTTTAATACATATCCCGGTACTCCGGCGATGGCACCAATTGCTTCCTCATACTGTGACTGATCCACAACACGGATCTTCAATCCCTGTTTTAGGCACAGCATACGGATTTGTCTTCCCTTCGCCGAATTCAAATTATAAAAATAAACAGCACCATTCTGTTTCATCTTCTGTTACTCCTCTTTTATTATATGCAGTTCTGCCTTATCTTTAGACGTCACTTTGATCACA
>ERZ827452.1541-NODE-1541-length-21267-cov-4.255469_pt1 | contig 21267 bp, 19 predicted proteins | sample MGYA00519866_ERZ827452 | MGnify/ENA primary metagenome ERZ827452 (study PRJEB31778, sample SAMEA3449307) | human gut metagenome | biome: human gut; feature: human-associated habitat; material: faeces | place: United Kingdom | collected 2010/2012 ... | reverse complement strand
CAGGAGAGGCTTGAGGACAGCTATCTGTTGTATGAAGAGCGTAAAGAGATGAAAGCAGCGGAGAAGCAGACAAGAAAAGAATTGTATCTTGCGAAGATAGAAGAACAGCGTAGAGAACGAAAAGAACAGCTTACACAGCTTTCAGAGAAGGTTGAGGCACTGCTTCGTACTGTCCGACTGGAGAATGAAGCACAAGAGTCTGAATCGAAAGGAAACTGGAGAAAAGAACTTGCCCAGATGCGTTCCAATATATTAAGGGAGAGACAGAAATTAGGCTCACGTACAGACAGAAATTATGTAAATGCTATGAGACAGCTGAGAAGAAACCCTACAGCAGTATCAGACAAGTTCAAGAATGCGATGGAAGAATTAAAGAAAAATGGCTTTTATGAGAAATGTCAGAAATGGCTGGAGGAGTTTAATAAACGTTACAATATCCACCTGACCAGAGAGGATATCATCCGTCCATATGATAAAGCCATTGGAACCGATGGAAGCATCGCCATCTTAAAGGGCAACTTAGCACCAGAGGGCGCAGTCATCAAACATACGGCTTGTCCGAAGGAGATGTTCAAGGCAGTCCTGAGAGCGAGACCATTTGACAGTGAGGAAGAATGTCTGGATGCGGTTCTGAAGCATAAGGTCCAGAAAGGTGACGCAGTATTTATCCGCTATGAAGGTCCAAAGGGAAGCGGAATGCCGGAGATGTTCTACACTTCCGAGGCTATCAGCAGTGATAAAGAGCTGGGCAGAAGCATTGCCCTGATCACAGACGGTCGTTTCTCCGGCGCATCCACCGGTCCTGTGATCGGTCACTGCAGTCCAGAAGCAGTGGATGGAGGTCCGATCGCCCTGGTTGAAGAGGGAGATTTGATCGAGATCGATGTGATGGAGCGGAAATTAAACATCATCGGTGTAGCCGGTGAGAAGAAAACACCGGAAGAGATCGATGAGATCTTGAAAGAACGCCGTAAAAACTGGCAGCCAAGAGCGCCGAAGTATAAAAAAGGTGTACTGAGACTGTTCAGCATGCTGGCAGCAAGTCCGATGAAGGGGGCTTATCTGGAGTACGATAAATAAATAGATACAGGAAAAAACCTGTTGCCTATGCTGGAATTCAGGCGTAATATGGAGGTAGCAGCGATTTTAGAGGCGGCAATCCATTCCGCCAAGAGTCAGAAAATGGAGACAATACTCTATGAGTAGGAGGCAATAGCATGGTGAAAGCGGCGATAATTGGATGTGGAAAGATCGCACAGGTTAGGCATATTCCGGAGTATCTGGAGCATCAGGCGGTAAACCTGGTTGGTTTTTATGATCTGAATGAAAAAAGAGCAGAAGAATTAGCGGAAAAGTATGGTGGAAAGGCTTATGGATCGGTGGAAGAACTGCTGGCAGATCCTCAGATTGATGCAGTCAGTATCTGTACGGCCAATCATACCCATGCGGAATTGACGATCAAGGCGTTAAAGGCCGGGAAACATGTCCTTTGTGAAAAGCCTATGGCGATCACGTTGGAAGAATGTCAGAGAATGGTGGAGTGTGCAGAGGAAAATCATAGAAAACTGCTGATTGGCCAGAACCAGAGGCTGACCAGGACCCATCAGATAGCCAGAAAGCTGATCGCAGATGGTGAGATTGGTAATGTATTATCGTTCCAGACCTCATTTCAGCACAGTGGTCCGGAGAGCTGGAGTGTTGATGCAGGAAAAAATACGTGGTTCTTTCAAAAGAAAGCGGCAGCCATGGGCGTGATGGGGGATCTTGGGATTCATAAGACGGATTTGATCCAGTACCTGTTAGATGATCAGATCGTGGAAGTAACGGCTGAATTTTCCACATTGGATAAGTGTTATGAAAATGGAGAGAAGATTGATGTGGAAGATCAGGCGCTCTGCATTTATCAGATGAAGCATGGAGCAGTTGGAACTATGCGTGCCAGCTGGGTCTGCTATGGGCAGGAGGATAATTCTACGATTATTTATGGAAGTGATGGCATCATGAAGATTTATTGTGATCCCAGGTATTCCCTGCAGATCGAGAAAAAGGACGGAGAACATATTCTTTATGAGATTGATAAAATCCAGACAAATGCAGATCAGACCAGTTCTGGTGTGATCACAGAGTTTATCCGTTCCATAGAAGAAGACACAGCTTCTGTATTAGATGGAAAACAGATCGTGAATTCCATGAAAGGTGTTTTTGCGGCGATTCAGTCCAACCAATTACATAGTAAAGTGATGGTATAAGAAAAGGGGTGCAGATTTTGAAACTGGGATTTTTAACGGCGATTATGGCAGATAAAACGTTTGAGGAAGTTGTGGACTATGCATCAGAACAGGGGTTTTCCTGTATCGAGGTTGCGTGCTGGCCAAAGGAAGGCGCAGAGCGGAGATATGCGGGCGTATGTCATATTGATGTGGAGACATTGACGGAAGCGGACAGTGTTTCTATCAAAAATTATTGCAGGGAAAAGAATGTCGGAATTTCAGCCTTAGCTTATTATCCGAACATTCTCAGCGGAGATAGAGAGATGGATGCCAGGAGAAAAGCGCATTTATATCGTGTGATCGATGCAGCGAAAATGCTGGGAGTAGGGCTGGTAAATACATTTATTGGAAGAGACCGTACAAAAACTGTGGAGGAAAATCTGGAAACGGTACAGAAAGTCTGGCCGGAAATTTTACAGTATGCTGCGGACAGACAGATCAGGATCGGAATCGAAAACTGCCCAATGCTGTTTGGAAAAGAGCAATGGCCGGGTGGGGAAAATCTGATGACCACACCGGCGATCTGGAAAAAGATATTCCAGATGCTTCCATTTGATAATTTTGGATTAAATTATGATCCATCGCATTTTATATGGCAGCAGATGGACTATGTAAAACCGATTTATGAATTTAAGGATAAGTTGTTCCACATCCATTTTAAGGATGTTAAGATCTATCAGGATAAATTAGACCAGGTTGGAATCATGGCGTATCCGTTAGAGTATATGGCGCCGAAGATTCCGGGACTGGGAGATATTGACTGGAGCAAATTTATATCCGCTTTATCGGATATCGGATATGCAGGATGTGGCTGTGTGGAGATCGAGGACAGGGCGTTTGAGAAAAATGACGCGACTGTGAAGGGAAGTCTGAAAACAGCGAAGAATTATCTGGAGAATCTGGGAGCTGGGAGTTTTTAACAAACGCACAGTGCATGAAAAATATTGTTTCCATGAAAAGCTCAGGCTTGATTGCCTGGGCTTTTTTCACTATAATAGAGGTATGTTGGGAAGAAGTTTGAAAAATTTAATTAATTCCCCATGAGGAGGATACAATTCATGTTAAGAGAGCGAAAAACACTTCCGGGTGTGAAGCACCAGGAGGTACGTGAGTATGAGACCAGACACCGTCAGACGGCGCTGAAGATCGCCAGAGAGGGCGTGGTGCTTCTGGAGAATAAAAAATCCGGTGAGAAGCCGGTTCTGCCGTTAAAGAAAGGTACACGGATCGGTCTGTACGGCAGTGGTGCCAGAAAGACGATCAAGGGTGGTTCTGGTTCTGGTGATGTAAATGAGAGATCCTGTGTGACGATTGAGCAGGGACTGGAGCATGCCGGATTTGTCATCGAGAAGAAGGAATGGCTGGACCGGTATGACCAGGTAAAGGATGCTTCGATTGAAAGCTGGAAGAATGGCATCTTAGCCCGGGTCAATGAGGTACATCCGTTTACAGAGATTTATTTTACCACTCCATATCATGGCCCGGAAGAGAATAAGATCACAGAAAATGAAATGCCGGAGGATGCGGAGGCAGTGCTCTATGTGATCAGCCGGATCTCTGGAGAGGGCGCGGACCGGAGCAATGAGCCTGGTGATTTCTTATTTTCAGAGTCTGAAAAAGAGAATTTAAAGAAGTTAGATGAGACAGGCAAAGACCTGATCGTGATCTTAAATACCGGTGGTCTGATGGATCTGACGTATTTAGATGGTTTACATCATGTGAAAGCTGTGATCTACGCTTCCCAGGGCGGTATGGAAGGCGGCACAGCGTTGGGTGAGATCTTAAGCGGAGACGTGACTCCAAGTGGTAAGTTGACTGATTCCTGGGGCAGTTCCTATGAGATGTGGCCTGGCTATGACCAGTTTGGAAGAAACAATGGGGATGTGCAGACGGAGTATTACAATGAGGGAATCTTCGTTGGATACCGCTGGTTTGACGCCACTGGCAAATCCCTTCGTTATCCATTTGGTTTTGGTCTGTCTTATACTGATTTTGAGATCAAGACAGAAAAAGTGTCCGTGTCAGGAAAACAGGTACAGGTAGAAGTATCTGTGAAGAATACAGGAAATACTTACGCTGGCAAGGAGACTGTCCAGGTATATGTGGAATTTTCCGGCAAAGAAGGAATCAGCCACGAGAAGAAACGTCTGGCCGGTTTTGGAAAGACCGATGTGCTGGAGCCTGGAGAGAGCCAGAAGCTGACGATTTCCTTTGACGGAACAGCATTGGAGCGTTTTGATCAGGATGAGAGCGCATGGGTAGTTGACCAGGGGGATTATGGTGTGCTGGTTGGTGATTCTTCTTCGGATCTGGCTGCCGCTGCAGTGCTTCGTGTGGAAGAAGATGTGGTGAGGATGGCTGTGGATCACATTTCCCCACTTCAGAAGGAACTGAAAGAAATGGAGTGGACGCCGCAGGCAGTTGTTTATGAAGAAAAATTGCCGGTGGTTGTGTTAAAGCCGGAGAATCTGGCGAAAGAGAAGAAAACGCCGAAGGAGAATCCATATGAGGCTAAGGCGAAAGAATTGACAGAGAAATTGACTGCGGAGCAGATGATCGAACTGGTATGTGGCAAGACCGGCGGTGCCCAGGCTCAGGCTGGTGCAGCTTCTGTGAATGTACCAGGCGCGGCTGGCGAGACCGTGGAGTACCTGGCTTCTGAGATTGGAGCAGATCAGGGGGTTCCGGGTATGGCTTTAGCAGATGGTCCGGCGGGTGTCCGTCTGGCACAGAAATATTATACGGACGCCAATGGTCAGGTAGAGCCGGTAGATATCGTAGATGGTATTGAACACGGCTTGTTTGCACCAGAGAAAGTGCTGACAGAGGGAGAAGAGATTTACTATCAGTATTGTTCTGCATTCCCGATCGGTGCGATGGTGGCGATGACCTGGAATGCAGAGCTGGCTTATGAGATGGGACTGGCGGCCGGAGAAGAGATGGAAGAGTTCCAGGTGGCCCTGTGGCTGGCACCTGGCATGAATATCCACAGGAACCCGCTGTGTGGCCGTAACTTTGAGTATTTTTCAGAGGATCCACTGGTAAGCGGACGGATGGCAGGAGCCATCACCAGAGGCGTGCAGACCATTCCAGGAAAAGGAACTACGATTAAGCATTTTGCGTGCAACAACCAGGAAGATAACCGGATGGGCGCAGACAGTGTGGTAGGCGAGAGAGCACTCCGTGAAATTTATCTGAGAGGCTTCCAGTATGCCATCGAGGAGACCCAGCCAAAGGCCCTGATGACCTCCTACAACCTGATCAATGGTGTGCATTCCGCGAATTCTTATGATCTGTGCACCGTATCTGCCAGAAAGGAATGGGGCTATGAAGGTATGATCATGACGGACTGGATGACCACGACAGACGGCGGTTCATTAAGTTATGTGTGCATGAAAGCGGGCAATGATATGATCATGCCAGGATGCGCAGCCGATCATGAAAATATCCGTCAGGCGTTGAATGATGGAAAACTCACGATGGATGAGTTGAAAGCCTGTGTGGTACGGATTATCCGTCTGGCGTTAGAATGTGAAGTGAAGGAACAGAATTGACCAATGTTTTGTTTTCCGGATGAAGAGCAGATAGGAGAGGGAATCATGGAAAGTGCAGCAGAAGTAATCAGGGATGGCAAGGCGGTTCTGGGGATTGAGTTTGGTTCCACCAGGATCAAGGCAGTGCTGGTAGATGGGAAATGTAAGCCCATTGCTTCCGGCAGTCATGAATGGGAGAACCGGCTGGAACATGGATATTGGACATATAGCCTAGAGGACATCTGGGCGGGTTTGCAGGAGGCTTATAAGAATTTAAAAGAAGATGTGCGGGAGAAATACCAGCAGCCTCTGAAGCGATTGGGGGCTCTGGGCTTTTCCGGTATGATGCATGGATATATGGCATTTGATGCGGAGGGGAAGCTGCTGGTTCCGTTCCGCACCTGGCGGAATACGACTACAGGAGAGGCAGCAGCAGCCCTGACGAAAGCCTTTGATTTTAATATTCCCCAACGCTGGAGTATTGCCCATCTGTATCAGGCCATGTTAAATGGGGAAGACCACGTGGGGCAGATCACCTATCTGACCACACTGGCCGGCTATATCCACTGGAAAATGACCGGCGAGAAGGTACTGGGGGTTGGTGAAGCCTCTGGCATGTTCCCAATCGATAGTCAGACCGTGGATTATGATGAAAAACGTGTGGAAATCTTTGATGATCTGATCGAAACAAGAGGATATCCATGGAAATTGCGCCAGATTCTTCCGAAAGTCCGAAAAGCTGGGGAAAAAGCAGGGGTTCTGACGGAAGAAGGGGCAAAACTGCTGGATCCAACGGGAGAACTGGAGGCTGGTATTCCGCTCTGTCCACCGGAAGGTGACGCGGGAACCGGTATGACTGCGACTAATTCTGTAAGAGAAGGGACAGGCAATGTATCTGCCGGAACTTCCGTTTTTGCCATGGTGGTATTAAAAGAGGCGTTAAAGGCAGTTCATGAAGAACTGGATCTTGTGACCACTCCATCTGGAGAGGCAGTTGCCATGGTGCACTGCAACAACTGTACGTCCGATCTGAATGCCTGGGTTGGTCTGTTTAAAGAGATTGCGGAGAACTTGGGGATCTCTGTGGATAGGAATGAACTGTATGGCATGCTGTACCGGAAAGCCTTGGAAGGCAAAAAGGACTGTGGCGGAATGGTTTCCTACAATTACGTGTCCGGTGAACCTGTGACCGGAATGATGGAAGGACGGCCATTATTCATGAGGATGCCGGATACGAAGCTTAATCTGGCGGATTTTATGAGAACGCATCTGTACGGTTCTTTGGCGGCACTGAAGGTTGGGCTGGATATCCTGTTGAAGGAAGAGCAGGTGACAGTGGATAAGATCTATGGACACGGCGGCCTGTTTAAGACACCGCTTGTGGGTCAGAAGATTCTGGCAGCAGCTATGAACGCTCCGGTGACAGTGATGAAAACTGCAGGTGAGGGCGGTCCCTGGGGCATGGCGGTGCTGGCTTCCTATATGCTCAAGAATCGTGGTGAAGGTCTGGCTGATTATTTGGACCAGCAGGTGTTTGCAGATGAAACAGGTGAGACGGTGGAGCCGGATCCAGAGGATGTCAGGGGCTTTGACGCCTATATGGAGGTCTATAAAAAGGGACTGCAGGCGGAAGCAGCAGCCGTGGAGAGTCTTCTATTTTAAAGCTATTGCCGCAATGGCAGTTGGACAGAGCAGGTAGATTTTGGAAGAAAAACATTGCCAGTATAGAAAATGTGACATGGATAGTCGCAAAATTGTGCAAAGTAACGAAAATAAAAAAAGTGCTTACGAAGATGTCCGATCTATACTATAATTGCTCCTGTTAAAAATGATAGAGAGTAACTATGAAGGTACTGAATAGTTACGATAGAGATTAAAAACGCAGTGAGATATACACAAAAAAGTGGAAGTCGCAACGAGTTTTATGTGACTTCCACTTTTTTGTGTCTGCATCTGTATCCTGTATACAAAAATAAAAGAAAAAATCGATGACAGGATGCGGAAAGTAATTTTTGGAAGCTGCGACAAACAGGAGGACAAAAAATATGCCACAAAACAAGAGAGAAAGTTTTATCTATTCCGTGATGATGTGTTTTACCATGGTGCTCTGGATGAGTATCTACAATGTTGCTCTTCATATGGGTGTACTGAATTTTGATACTATCTGTGCAGCATGGATGGGATTTCCAATCGCATATGTCTTTGCATTCTGCTGCGACTGGTTCCTGGTTTCCGGAATTGCAAAAGGATTTGCGTTTCGCTTCCTTGTGAAACCAGACAGCAGTGTGATGAGAAAGGTCATCTGCATTTCCAGCTGTATGGTAGTTCCGATGGTGATCATCATGTCCATGTATGGAGCGTTAGAGGGATGCGTAAAATCAGGTAACTGGAGCCTGCTTTTAGTCATCTGGCTGACCAACATTCCGAAAAACTTCATCATGGCACTGCCATTTCAGCTTCTGATCGCAGGCCCTCTGGTCAGAAAGGTATTTCGCAGCCTGTTTCCGGTAGGAAAGGTGCTAGCATAAATTAAAGGTGAAATAAAGATTCCTGATGGCAAAGCGCGATAAATTTTTTTGCGGTTTTAGTCAGGAATTTTTGTTTGTGCCAGATCAGGTAGTTTTTTCTTAGAAAAGGTTCATCGACTACCGGTCGGGAGATCACTTTTCGAGAAGCAATATCGGCTGAAACCAGTTGTTCAGGAAGGAGCGAGATTCCGAGTCCACAGGCTACAGCATTTACTAATGCCTGAGTGCTGGCACTTTCCCACGCAGGATTAATTGAAAGAAAGTGCATAGCAAAAATCTGATCCAACAATGTGCGGCCTGCGCTTCCTTTATCACGCATTAAAATTGGGTATTGCACCAGATCTTCCATATATATTTCAGGTTTACTGCATAAAGGATGTTCATGCGGAAGAATTAGTTTTAAATGGTCTTCCAAGATGACTTCTTTGTGAATGTGTTCATCCGGTATATCTCCTTCTACAATGGCGATATCGATTTTATCATCTAAAAGGAGTTCATAGATGGTATTGCTCTTGGAAACGGCAGCCTGCACCCGTAGATTCGGGTATAGATTTTGCAGCTGTCTGATCATTACAGGTAAAATAAAATTTCCAAGTGTGATACTGGCTCCAATTCTGAAAATTCCAAATTCATCCCAGTTTTTAATTTCCAATTCCATATCATGAAAAGAGTTTACGATATGAAGTGCTCTTACATAGATTTCTTCGCTTTCTTTTGTCCGGTAAAGTCTGCGATTGATACGTTCAAATAATCGGATTCCATAATAATTCTCTAATTCCTGAATCGAGCGAGAAACTGCAGGCTGAGTCATATGTAGTAGGTCAGCAGCTTTTGTGATATTCATTTCTCGATACACAGTAACAAATATCCGCAAATGTTTTAAAGTCATATGGATCATCTCCTTATATCAATAATGCTATTATAACAATAAAATAATAGCATTTTAAATATGATAGCGCAAGTGGTAGTATGGGGAAGAAAGGAGATGAAGGGTATGAAAGAAACCAAGGGAACTATCTTAAAAAAACTATTTTTCAGTACGCTGTATATCAGTGCATTCACCTTCGGAGGAGGATTTGTCATCATTACCTTTATGAAGCGCAAATTTGTGGATGAGCTTCACTGGATTGATATGACAGAAATGCTGGATCTTACTGCGTTAGCGCAATCTTCCCCAGGAGCAATCGCGGTAAATGCCGCAATTTTAGTGGGATGGAGAGTGGCCGGACTGATGGGAATGCTGATAGCGGTCCTGGGAACCATACTTCCGCCAATGTTGATCTTATCTGTGATTTCGTTATGTTATCAGGCATTTGCATCAAATCTTTATGTCGCATTGATCTTAAAGGGAATGCAGGCGGGGGTAGCTGCGGTAATTCTGGATGTCGTATGTGGTCTTGGAAGCAATGTGATCAAACAGAAAAGACCGATATTTCTGGTGATCATGGCATTGGCTTTTTTGGCAAATGTGGTTTGGAAGGTGAATGTGATCTATATTATTCTGGCATCGGCCCTGATGGGGATTCTGTTAGAATTGATGGGAAGAAAACGAGGTGAGGCGTGATGATCTATCTGCAGTTGTTTCTAAGTTTTTTACAGGTTGGCATGTTTAGTATTGGTGGTGGCTATGCAGCGATGCCATTGATCCAGAGTCAGGTGGTAGAGAAATATGCCTGGCTGACGATGAGTGAGTTCACAGATCTGATCACCATAGCAGAGATGACACCAGGACCGATTGCAGTTAATTCGGCTACATTTGTCGGAATCCGGATAGCTGGATTACCTGGTGCGGTGATCGCAACGTTTGGATGTATTTTTCCATCATGTATCATCGTATCGTTGCTTGCTTATATTTATTATCGATATAAGAATGTGTCAACGTTACAGAGTGTGCTTTCAAGTTTACGTCCAACGGTGGTTGCATTGATTGCAGCAGCAGGCTTATCGATTTTAAGAACCGTGGTATTTGGTGAACATGAAATGGTTTTGACACATATCAATTGGATAGGTGCCATGATTTTTGCAATTGCGTTATTTGTATTAAGAAAATGGAAAATTAATCCAATTCTGGTTATGAGCTTATGTGGAGTCAGCCGCATGATGATTCATCTGATTGCAGGAGTTTGAAGCAAGGAGAGTGAAAAATATGAAAATGTACAGAATAAAAAAGGAAATCGGAAGAGAAAGCATTACAGGAGAGCCGGATCAGGAAATAAGGTACGTGAGTAATTGTGGGAATATGTGGCAGCTTTTCGATGAACAAAAACGGGAATGTGTCAAGGTTAAACATTCAACGGACCATGTAGTTTCTACAGGCATGATCAGTGGAGAGGGAAAGATGTTTTTTGCAAAAGAACATTCCTTTTTTCAGCCTGCCCGTGTGTGTTCAATGCATTTTTTGAAAGGCAAGGAAAAGTATACCATTGTTCAATCCCCAAAAAGGGATTATACTATTTATCAGAATGACCGGATCATTGGAACCATCTACGGAATCGATCGTTTAAAACCAGAAATCCAGATAGAAGAAACCATAGATGAAAATATGGTGGGGCTGGTTTATATATTGGCGAAAATCATGTATCATCAGGATGATGTGTTTATGGTATAGCTGATATGAAACGGTGATGGTAGTTCTGATTTTCCGATCTCTGGATGATTGGAGGAAATTTTCATGAATGATTATCAAAGAGCTTGTGAATTGAAAGAAGAAACCATCGCAAACCGCCGGTATATCCATGAGCACGCGGAAGTGGGGCTGGAGCTTCCTCAGACCAGAGCATATGTGATGGAGAAATTAAAGGAATATGGTCTGGAACCGAAGGCATGTGGTGCCGGTGTGACAGCGACTCTGGGAAAAGCAGGAAAGGTCCTGTTACTCAGGGCGGACATGGATGCGCTTCCGATGCCGGAGGAGAGTGGAGAGAGCTTTGCATGCAAAGACGGGATTCACAACCATGCCTGCGGTCATGATTTTCATGCAGCGATGCTTTTGACGGCAGCGAAGATCTTAAAAGAGAAAGAAAATGAGTTAGAGGGAACGGTAAAATTCATGTTCCAGCCGGCCGAGGAGACCTTTGAGGGAAGCAGGAACATGATCGAGCATGGGATTCTTGAAAATCCTAAGGTAGATGCGGCACTGGCATTTCATGTAGCAGCAGGAAAGGTACCTGCGGGACTGGTGATGTACAATGACAGTGGCGTGATGATGTCTTCTGTTGATGGTTTTCAGATCACTATCCATGGAAAAGGGGCTCACGGTGCATCTCCTCACACAGCCATTGATCCGATTAATGTGGGGGCTCATATCTATCTGGCGCTTCAGGAGCTGATCGCCAGGGAGAGCAACCCAAGTCATGCCTGTGTGCTGACGATCGGACAGTTTGCAGCAGGCTCTGCACCGAATATCATTCCGGAGGTCGCAGTGCTTCAGGGAACGATCCGTACCAATGATAAAGGTGCAAGAGAACTGCTGGTGCGCCGGATGAAGCAGGTGGCAGAGGGCGAGGCAGCTGTTTTTGGAGCAAGTGTAGAAATCGAGATGCTCTCAGAGGTCTGCCCACTGATCTGTGATCCGGCACTGACGGACGAGATGGTGGGCTATATCAGAGAACTTCCGGTTCCGGGACTCAGCTTATATCCAGGTGCTTCTGCCAATGCATCAGAGGATTTTGCGCTGATCGCAGAGCGTGTGCCGTCTGCCTTTTTCTATCTGGGATCTGGATACCTGGATGAGCGGGGCAATTACGGGGCACATAATCCTAAAGTTGTCTTTGATGAAGCTGTCTGCCCGATTGGTGTGGCAGGACTGGTTCACTGCGCAGTGCAGTGGCTGAAGAAGCATTGACCGAAAAAGTATTGACGGATCAGCCGGATACCTCTTCGAATTCGAGGTATCCGGTTGTTTCAAATAGATTCTCTCCACCGACGATCCCTGCGCGCAGTGTGCCATATCTGGGAAGTATATACTTCATACAAATGCTGTATCTAACAGTAATTTTGCAGGCAATGCAACGGGAATTTAACAGAAACTTAACCATAGTGTGATTTTATAAAAAACATATGAATGTCTATTGAAAGTCCAATTTTGACACGAAACCGACCCAATTATTACAATTAGCCCCCAAAACTAAAATTTTTATGCTAAGATGGCGGAGCAGTTCCAGTCAAACATGCAGCTGGCAATCAGCCCGTCATCGCAAAGAAACCGATCGGTGTGGAACTGCAAAAATGGGGATGAAAACAGGACTGGTCCTTTGAGGGGATCAGTCCTGTTTTCATCCCCATTTTTAGTAAGTCTCCTTGGCAATATCAATGAATTTCTGAGCGTAAAAGGACGGCTGGATACCTTTCCGGTATCCGGCGATCAGATTCATGACGGTGACCGGTTCTCCGATGGAGAGGACGTATGGCTTTTCTCCGAAACATAATTCATTGGGATATTTTTCGGAGGAAAAAGCCAGTCCATAGCCCTGGGCAGAGAGACTGACAGTGGTCATCAGGCTGCGGATCCGAAGAGCAACTTTTGGGGTGAATCCGGCTTGATGAAAGAGATGTTCCGCAATCTGTGAGGTTCTCTGTTCAGGGTAATTTAATATAAATTTCCGGTCTTTGCATAATTTCAGATCCAGCCATGGGTATTTACAGCCAGGCCGGTTTACAGCATGGGCAATGAGAGGATCGTTTTTAGAGGTTGAAAGGACAATTTCTTCATTGCTGATAATCTGGTAATCAATATTTTCGTTGTTAATGGGACAGTTAAAAAATCCAATATCCAGTTCGCCCTGCTGAATCAATCGGTCCAGGGTAGATGCATCTTCTTCGTAACAGAGGATTTCCACATTGGGAAATTCTTCTGAAAAGCGCGGAAGGGTTACGGGAAGAAGCGAGATTCCACGAAGAATGGGGAAACCAATGCTGAGGCGTCCGCGTTTTTCGTACAGAACCCGGTCTAATTCCTCTGAAAAATGTTTGTGTCGCAGGAGAAGGTCATTTCCATCTTTCAAGAAGCATTCTCCAAAATAAGTCAGAACCATCCGCTTGCCAATGCGTTGAAATAGTGGAAGCCCCATGCGGTTTTCAAGATTTTTTAGGTAGCCGCTTAAAGAAGGCTGGGTAATGTAGAGCTCATTGGCTGCCTGGGAGATGCTTTCATACTTCGCGATAGCAGAAACATACTTTAAATCTTTGATTTCGATATCAATCATAGAAACTCCTTTGATAGGTATAACCTATTAAAAAGATAGGATTAAACGTTTTGCACTATAGAATTGCATCTATTATACTATAGCTGTAGGAAAAACAACAGACAAATTTTAAGGAGGGACTGTAATGGAGAAGTTGTTTCAGGGGTTAAACAAACATCGCATATGGGGTTATGAGATTTTTTCTGTTCCGCTTTATCTATTCCTGTTTTTAGCTATCATGGTATTTGCAGCGAACCAGATGGACGTGATTCCAGGTTCTATGGTTGGTTCCATTGGAGCAATGTTTGTCATCGGTATCATCATGGGTGAGATTGGTGACAGGCTTCCGATATGGAAAGATTATATAGGCGGAGGCACGTTGCTGGCGCTGTTAGGTGGATCATTGCTGGTGTATTTTAATCTGTTAAAACCATCAACGACGGATTCTATCGGAGCGTTGATGAAATCCACAGACTTTATTACCTTTTACGCAGCGGTTCTGATTACTGGAAGTATTTTATCAATCGACAGAAAAGTCCTGATTAAATCATTTTTAGGATATATTCCAACAATTCTTGCAGGTCTTGTAGGATCAGCAATCATGGGATTAATTGGTGGAGTATTGTTTGGTAAGAGTGTAGAGGAAGTTCTGCTTTATTATTTTCTTCCGATTATGGGACCAGGAACTGGAGCGGGAGCGGTTCCAATGTCTCAGATCTACGAAGCAGCAGGACTGGGAGATGCATCCACATTCCTGTCTACAGCAGTTCCGATTTTGACACTGGGTCTGGTGATGTCCATTATCTTTGGTGCCATTGCCAATAAAATTGGTCATATATTCCCGAAAATGTCTGGTGATGGAAGACTTTCTCGGAAAGAAATGCCAGAGGATGTAAAAGATGACCAGAAGAAAGAGGTTTCCGCAAGGTCCTGCGCATCCGGATTTTTACTGGCGACTGCTTATTACATCATGGGCGTGATTTTAAATAAAATCATTCCTCCGATCATGGGTGTATCAATCCATGCATTTGCCTATATGGTAATTCTTCTGGCGGTCAGCAATATGATTGGCCTGATTCCACAGACCGTAAAGGATGGAAGCAAGAAATTACAGGGATTTTTCGCAGGCCAGTTGTCCTGGGTGATCATGGTTGGCGTAGGTGTAGTCTATGTAAGTATTGCAGATGTTCTGGCAGTGTTAACGTTCAGTAATTTTGTGATGGTATTATTTGTCATTCTTGGCGCAGCAGCAGGTGCGGCACTTATGGGCTGGCTGATGGGATTCTTCCCGGTAGAGGCAGTGATTACAGCAGCTTTGTGTATGTCTAACTCTGGCGGTGCAGGTGATGTGGCAGTTTTAGGTGCAGCTCATCGTATGAATCTTTTGTCCTGGTCCCAGATCTCATCCAGAATCGGTGGTGGAATTATGTTGATCATTGCAAGTATTCTAATGTCTATGTTTGCGTAATAAAGAAGTAAGGGAGGTTAGAGGATGCAGACCTATCATAGTGCAGAACGACTGCCAAAAGAAATACGGCTGCGGGATATGGGTTCCTTTTATGCCGGTGGGCAGAAAATAGAAATAAGCGGTCGCGATATCATAGAGATTAATGTCAATGAGAAATGTGACCGGAGAATTATCGTCGATCCCAATGGTAGTTATCAGATTGGTCAGATGTATGTGCAGTATTATATTCCAGAGAAAATCCATGGCAAATATCCTCTACTTTTGTGGCATGGTGGAGGAATGACGGGAAAATCTTATGAGACAACGCCAGATGGAAGACCAGGCTGGCTCAGCTATTTCATTCGAAGCGGATGGAAAACGTATTTAAGTGATGCAGTGGAGCGTGGGCGATCTAGCTGGTGTCCATATGGAGAAGCGTTTGAGACTATGCCAACTTTGTTTCCAGAGGCGTATGTATTTGAACGATTCCGTCTTGGGAAATCATTTGAAGAAAAGAGCCTGTTTGAAGGAAGCCGTTTCCCGATGAATGGTTTTGAGGAATATGCCAAAGAATTTGTTCCAAGATGGACTACCACATCAGAGCTAACCGTGGACGCCTACTGTGCGCTGCTGGAAAAAACAGGGCCGTCAGTCATTGTGGCACATTCCCAGGGGGCATCACTGGCTTTTGAAGTTTTACAGAAAAAACCGGATCTGGTAAAAGCGCTGATTGCAGTAGAGCCTTATGGAGCTGGAAATAAAGAATTAGTGCAAACAATCACAAAAATTCCGATTTTATGGATTTTTGGTGATTATACGGATCGGCATCCTGCATGGAAAACAGCCAGGGAGACTGCGGTCAATTTCTGTGACTTCTTCTGTGCTAATGGAGGAGATGGAGAAGTTCTGATACTTCCGGAACTGGGAATTAAGGGAAATTCCCACATGATGATGATGGAATATAATAACTATGAAATTGCAGATCTGATCGAGGAGTGGCTGATCAGGCATGGGCTGACAGCGGAACCGTAAAAATGGTGGAAAATAATAGAGGGATCAGCAAAAACTGATTCCTCTAAAAATACGCTCTTGAACCACGTAGGTTATCAAGGTACTTTCAACTATATTGTATGTTAATTAAGAAAGCTTAATTAATCAAATTTGTTATAATAAAAAACGATAGTTGTCAATAAAAAAAACGATACACCATTTGTTCCTGGATTTTTAATGATTTTTAATGTCTAAAGTCTATAAAACGTCCAATTTTGACACGAAACCGACCCAATTATTACAATTAGCCCCCAAAACTAAAATTTTTATGCTAAGATGGCGGAGCAGTTCCAGTCAAGATGCAGCAGGCAATCAGCCTGTTTCCGCAAGTATACCGATCGGTTTGGGGCTGTAAATGGGGATGAAAACAGGACTGGTCCTTTGGGGGATCAGTCCTGTTTTTATCTTAGAAAGAATCTAAAACCACAGATACGGCATCCGTACAGGAAATCAACGCCTTTCTGGATGTCAGCGCCGTTTGGCAGGGCGTAATTCCACAGATTGTCTTCCGAGGTGGAATGCTTCAAAAATCCACCTGGATTTTCGTGGAACTGGCAGACCAGAAGGGATTGGGCTTTTCTTATGGCAGCAGAGGTTGGTGGGCTTCTGACGGAGGATGAACTGGAAATTGCTTACGGATACAGTGTAAAAGTGATGGAGCATATGGTAGATTTCTGGTATAATAAAGATATGGAATCGATCAATATGTGGGAACACGGACGGAAAACTGACAATTGCCGGAATAAGTACCGGATTCATGCATTTGCCGCCCTGGATGATGGAAGTTTTGGTACGCCTATGGGCCGTTTGAACACGGAGGTAGTCTGGAGCCGGGAAGTGACCCCGCAGGAAACAGAGATCGAAACCACCTGGACCATCCGGTATCAGGTTTAAGAAAAAAGGAGAATCGAATCATGACAGAGAGAAATGGAGCAAACTGGTGTTTCTGGAAAGACACAGAAGCGGAAAAAGCCGGTGAAGGCGTGGAGCGCCGTGTCCTGGCATTCTGCGATGAATTAATGTGTGTGGAAAATACCTTCGAAAAGGGCGGAATCGGAGCAATGCATCATCATCCTCATACCCAGATCACATACGTGGCCAGCGGACGTTTCCGCTTTACCATCGGCGATGAGGTAAAAGAAGTCGGCCCTGGCGACACCCTGTGCAAACAGAATGATATCGTACATGGATGCGAGTGCCTGGAAGCAGGCGTACTGGTGGATTTCTTTACACCGATGCGGAAGGATTTTTTGAAAGACTAAAAGAGATTGGCTGTAAGATGGGTAAAAAAGCAAGAGAGCTGGATGGAAACAGGCTTTCTTGCTTTTTTTATCACTTCCTTAATTTGCTGTTAACAAGTAAACGATTGATGAAAAGCTGGTTCTGGAATCGCCCGGCCTAATTCTCTGGCAGTGTCGATCCATTCTGCAATCACTTTTTTTACGTTATCAACCGCTTCATCCGGTGTTGCCCCATCTGCCATACACCCAGGAAGATCCGGAACGGAAACAAGATAGCATTGATCGTCTTCTGACCATGAAACAATCATAGAGTATGCTGGCATAAAAGATACCTCCTTATATGTGATATTTTTTAAATAGCATTCGTAATTGTCTGATTTGATAAGGTTTCGTCTTATTACCGAGTGGTTGGAGATTGATGATTTCAGGAATATCAGCTCTTGAGAAGATGAAATGATCGCCCTTGATACGAAGTTGAAAAGCAAGATGCTTTAAAAGCGTACATACATCAGAAAAGCGGATATTATGATCATGAAAACCATCCATGATATGAAGATATGTTGTATGATTCATTTTACTCCCTTCAAAATAAGATGTAAATAGTGAAAAACAAGAAATAAACACAGAACAAAAGTTCGATTCCTCTATACATTTCCACTTAGATTTGCTACAATAGAACATAATAACTTTTAGGATAAAAAGCGGGAATCCTCGGTAATTCAATTGCCGCAGATGAAAGCGCGTAACCACAGGTTACATTGGAGACTTTAACGCCTCCTCTTTTTTGAATTTTTAAACAGAACACTTGTTCTTTTCTTGGAGATGTGGTACACTATGTGTATGAAGGAAAATTTAATTCATTCACGCACTTGCGTGTACAACATTAATTACCATGTGGTTTGGTCGGTAAAGTACAGGCGAAAGATTCTGAATGCGGAAGTTGAAAAGTATTTGAAAGAACTTGTAGAACAGATTGCCATGGATAAGGGCTTCATAGTCCATTTATTTGAAGTGGGTGAAGGAGACCATATTCATTGTTTTGTGTCAGCCCCACCCAAGCTGTCTGTCACAGATATTGTAAAATATTTAAAGGGAATCAGTGGCAGGAAACTATTTGAACAGTTCCCGGAAATCAGACAGAGATTATGGAAAGGTCAGCTTTGGAACCATTCCTACTATGTGGAAACCATAGGTTCCGTGTCCGAAGAAAACATACGGCGTTATATTGAACATCAGAGTAAATCTTATTAAGGAGGAAAAGAACATGCTGCTGTCACATAAGACAGATATTCAACTGAATACAACAGAGTCTAATATCGTAGGCCATATGTGCTATGCGGCATCTAAACTCTGGAATGTGTGCAACTATGAACGCCGCAATTTCAAGGAGCTTGGAATGGTCCATTACCCTGACTGGTATGATCAGAAAGCACGGTTAAAAGGAAATATGTGGTTCAAATCCCTGCCCTCGCAGACGGCGCAGGAAGTGTGCAAGCTGGTGGATAAATCATGGAAGTCATTTTACGCATTGATAAAAAGTAAAGGCATCCAGAATCCAAAGCCGCCAAGATTTAAACAAAGCGGTATGATAATTACCTATATGCAGAATGCAATAGTACATGTATCTGGAAGCAAAAGGGTACGATTATCACTTCCGAAGCAGCTAAAGGAGTATCTGAAGCATACATATGACATCTGTGACAACTATCTGTATCTGGAAAATAAGATTTTCCAGAACACGGATGTCATCAAACAGATTAAGATATATCCACCGGATCAGAAAAATGTGTGTCAGGTTATCGTGATTTATGATGTAAAAGATGTGGAAAAAATACAGGATAACGGACACTATTTATCAATTGATCTGGGTCTCCACAATCTGATGACCTGTTATGATTCTGCGGGGACAAGTTTTATCCTTGGAAGAAAATATCTGGAAATCTCCCAGAAATATGATAAAGAAATCGCAAGACTTGGTCATCAATGGAACAGCTGTCAGTCGGCAGGAGGGATTAAGTATCCGAAGCCATCCAAACATATGCTTAAGGTATATAAGAAAAAGCGAAACTGTATTCACGACTATCTTCATAAAGTGACCAGAGCAATAGTGAATTATTGTAAAGCAAATGATATCCACACGGTTATAATTGGTGATATCACAAATATTCGAAGGAATAAGAGTCTGGGAAAAGTGACAAATCAAAAACTTCATGCACTGCCTTATGCAAAAATATATGGAATGCTGGAGTATAAACTTGCAATGCATGGAATTACACTTGCGAAACAGACAGAAGAATATTCAAGCCAGTGTTCCCCACATGCACCACAAGTAACAAAAGAATATGCAAAGAAATGTAACAGAACGAACAGGGGATTGTATAAGGACCAGATGTCAGTATATAATGCGGATGCAGTAGGGGCATATAACATTATGAGAAAATATTTTGCCGGATGCGGCAAAGAGAAAAAGATATCCGTTACCGGATTATTTTCTCCCCTGATCATAAAAGTAGCTGTGTAACCCCAAAAAGGTAGCAGTAAAGGTGTCATGGACGCACCCAGAATCTGTATGGCGAAGCCATATATATCTGATGCTCGGTAATTCAATTACCGATGTAGTTCACTTCACTGGGTATAATGTCATAAATGGTTGACAAAGCAGAAATAGTAAAGATCAGAAAATCAACAATATCCCATGTTTCAACTTCGTTAAAGAAATTGGAAAACAAAGGACTTGTTGAAAAAATACAAAGTAAAGACAATAAAAAGCATATTGAAATTATTTTGTTAGATAAGGCAGAACTGATCATAGAAGCAGGACATAACGCACAAAAACAGTTTGCAAAAAATGTTTTAAGTGGATTAACAGAAGAAAAACAGGTCTGTATCAATATATTTGACAAGATCTGTAATAATGCAGAAGAACATTGAAAAGTATCAGTGCAATTGAAATGTTCAAGGTATATCCACAATTAAAACAGTTCTACTCTCGTTGTGGAGTATTATGGTCAAGAGGATATTTTGTATCTACCGTAGGTCATATAAGTGAAGCTACAGTAAAGAAATACATCGAGGAACAGAAAGATCATGAGTGACGAAGAATACAAGAAACTTCTGAAACAATATCATAAACTTTCTGACAGGCATATCTTAGTTGTAGAAACTGATATGCCTTATCCTGATGTTCTGAAAGTCGTGGCTCTTTCTGATAAAATTCGCAAAGCTGGCAACGAGCTTGTTAGTCTTATGAGAAAGAATTACGACCAGCTCATGCGTACCAAGAAATATCGTAAACTACTAAAACTGTACGGCAATACTGAGGATAAGGACAAACGTAAAGCTCTCGCTAATCAGCTCAATGATATGCAGAAATCTTATAATGTTACATGGGATTTTTGCAGGACATCTATGATTCCTATAGGCAAGAAATACAGTATAGATGCGGTGTTTGCTCTCACAAAAGCCGAAGATATATGGCGAGGTATGGAAAAATGCCTTTATGATAACGGTAAGACCACACATTTCTCAAAATACGGAGAATTACCATGTATCAGAGCAAAACAGATAAATCGTGGTATTCCGATGTTTGTTGAGGATGGTAAACTTCGATTCAAACTTAGAAAGATGCAATTCGGGATTCAAGTCAACGACAGGTTTCAGTCTGATGAAGTTAACGCCGTTTTGTCTTATCTTGAGAATCCTGACAAGATGGATGCTGATGCTGTCAATACGCTTATAGAAGAAGCCTGTTGTATAGATACTTACAGACCTTGCTATGCTACTCTTGTTCCAAGGTTGATAAGAGGTAAGTACAGAGTATATCTGCATCTGACAATAGAAGGCAAAGCTAAGCCTAAATATGATAGATTCGGCAATCCAAGACATAAATACGGTAAAGGCATGATAGGTGCTGATATAGGAACGCAGACAGTTGCCTATACTTCTGATACTGAGGTCGGGCTGAAGAACCTTTCAGAGCGTGGCAACAGCATACAGACTTCTGAACGCAAGGAAC
>ERZ827452.1538-NODE-1538-length-21326-cov-4.859762_pt1 | contig 21326 bp, 15 predicted proteins | sample MGYA00519866_ERZ827452 | MGnify/ENA primary metagenome ERZ827452 (study PRJEB31778, sample SAMEA3449307) | human gut metagenome | biome: human gut; feature: human-associated habitat; material: faeces | place: United Kingdom | collected 2010/2012 ... | reverse complement strand
TTGTTTGTTTTTCTCTTCCGGATCATAATTTTTGCAAGTGTATTCCCGGATCATTCCATCTTCAAATGTTAAACAAAGATCTTCATAGCGGAGTCCGTTCAGATACACATGAGTTACATGTAAAATACCAGTGGTTCCCTGCAGAACCGGAGAAGTAAATACTTCGCCCACCGGAATATTTACATCTGCCAGACAGTTTTCAAAATTAGTTTCCTTTAAAGGATTCTTAAGGTCATGCATCTGAACTTTCATGTTAGTTTTGTTGTCGTCTTTTCCAAGAACCTTTACATATTCTGCCTGGTCCAGTGCATCAATTATGTTCTGCTGAACCTTTCCGTATATTTCAGAATCAAGAGTGTTAATCTTTACAGTTTCCTTAAACATCTGTTCAAAGTCGTCCCCAAACTCAGGTATTGGAAAAGCAATAATTGTAAAAAAATGTAAACAAAAAATGAAAAATAAATGGCAAAAAATGTTTACTTTTTTGAATTCATTTGATACAATGAGGACGCAAAAATAAATTATAGGAGGAGGATAAAATGAATAAGACAGTTTTAAGGGTAACAACATTATTTATTTTATTATTAGCTATCATATTACTTCCAAGTATTACATCAGCTGAAACAAATAGTATAATAGTAAAGCAAACAAAAGATTACATAATTTACAACGAAAGCATGATGAATGAAGAATTCACATTTGCTTTTAGTGATACTAATGAAAAAACAAATTTAATTTTCTTTCCATCTGCAAAAGATGCAAATAGCACAGATGCAAAAAATGTGGCTTATGTTGATGATACAACAAGAAGCTATGTAAGTGAAACATCAGATACATACTTTTTTGTAAGAAATAAAAAAGGAGAATATGTAATTGATGCAGAAAAAATCAATTTAAAAAATGCATTTGACAAAGAGTTAGTAGAAACAACAACTAAAAGAATAAAAGTAGATACAACAAAAAGCAACGTTACTACTACAACAATAGATGGAGTTAAAGCAGAAGTAACAAAAGGAAAAGTAGAAATAACAGATAACAGCAATGCAGAATACTCATATATATTAATTAAATTACCAACAAATGAAGAAAATAACTATTCAAAATTGATGAATTTGGCAGAAAAGATATCTAATAAAGATGAATTAGATAAATTGAATTTTATGCAAAAATTAGAATTGATGAATAGTTTTTATGCTATATATACTCAATTAGAGCCAAAGCAAAATGATAGTGCATGGCTACCAGTTGAAAATTTAGAAATCTTACAACCACAAGATTCTAAAAATGGAGAGCAATATATAGTATTTATTAAAAGTGCTAATGGTAATGAAACAACAATAGATGCACAATTTATGACTTGCTATGATAAATATAATCCAATATATGAAAAAGAAACAGTTACTATAAAAGAAACATCTAAGCTTCCAGTTACATATGATAGTATTGCATTAATAGTAATATTTACAATCGTTATAGTAGCTATAGTTATTGTATTAGTAGTAAGAAAAAAAGCAAGCAAAAAAGAGGAAAATAAATAATGAAAAAATTTTGTGATATTCTTCTAGTGATGCTAATTATTATAGCAATTGTTGTTGGAATATTAATATGCAATAAATATATAGGAAGACAAAAAAACGAAAAGAAACTATCAGAAATAGTTACAGCAATAGAAAATATAGATGTTGCTGAAGCACAAAAAAAGCAAGAAAAAATAAAAATTGAAGGATATGAGGTTGAAGGAATTATAGAAATTCCAAAAATCAATATAAAGTATCCAATAATAAATGAAACAAATGATGCTGCGATGAAAGTGTCAATTACTAAATTTTGGGGCAATAAAATAAACGAAATAGGTAATTACACTATGGCAGGTCATAACAACAAAGATGGTACGATGTTTGGAAAAACAAAGTATTTGGAAATAGGCGACACTATAAAAATGACCGATTTAAGTCTTAATACTATAGAATATGAAATATTTAAAATTTATACTATAGATCCAGATGATGTAACATGTGTAGAAAGTATAGAACCAGGCACTAGGGAAATAACATTGATAACATGTACAAATGGACATAAAAATAGACTTATTACAAAGGCAAAAGAAATAAAAAGCTAATTAATAGGGGGGTAAAAAATGAAAGCACGATTTAATTATAAGAGTAGAAAAACTATTATAGTTACAATAGTTATTGCTGCATTATTAGCATTATCTGCTACAGGTGTATATGTGTTTACAAAAGGTAATGATAATGCAGAAGCTTTTACAGAGAATAATAATACTGTAATAGATGGCTCTTCTCAAGCAGGCTCAAAAGAGAATCAAACTACTCAAAGTGATGAACAAACGATACAACCAAATGTAGACGGACAGAATGGTACAACTACAGAAAATAATGAACAAGGAGCAACAGAAAATAATACTCAAAACACTACAGGACAGGGAACAACAAATGTAGCTGGAGGTACAACAACAAGTACTACTGCTCCAACTGTTCCAAATAATGAGTATGTAACAGAAAGACAAGAAGAAGTAGAAAGATTAGTTGCAGAAGATTATTTAGTTGGATGGACACCAATTAGTTTAGCTGCAATTACAAGTAACATTGAGCTAAATAAAGATGAACTTGTACCAGAATTTGAAATTGAAAAAGTTGCTACTTTAGTAAATGGAGAAGAAATTGTTAAGGATGAAAATGGAAAAGTAGAAACTAAAGTTCAAAAAGGTGATAAAGTTACATATACAATAACAATTAGAAATACAGGTAATGTAACATTACAAGACATAAATATTTCAGATGAATTAATAAATTATAGTGAAACAATAAAAGTTTTAGCTATCGGGGATGAAATCGTAAAGACAGTAGAATATACAGTAAATGAACAAGATATGAACGAAGACGAGAAAATTGTAAATGTTGTAAAAGCAACAGCTACAGAACCAACAAATCCAGATAAAACTATAGAAAAAGAAGACGAAGAAATAGTACCAGTTAATCCATATATAACAGTAAGTGGAGAAAAAACATGGGTAGACTATGATAATAAAGAAAATACAAGACCAGAAACAATTACTGTTGAAATATTAAATGGAAATGATGTAGTAGACACAATAACAGTAACAGCAGAAAATGGATGGAGCTATACATCAAAAGAATTACCAAAATATGATGCAGAGAATAATGTTATAAATTATACAGTAAGAGAAGTAAATGTAGATACAAAATATGAAGCAACAGTAGATGGAAATAATATAATAAATACATTAAAAGAAACTCCAAAAACTGAAATAACAGTAAGTAAAGTATGGAGTGACGGAAATAATCAAGATGCAAACAGACCAACAAGCGTTAAAGTCCAATTATTTGCTGATGGAATAGAACAAGGAAATGCAATTACATTAACAGTAAATAATAAGCTACAAGCAGATGAAAACATTTGGCAATATACATTTACAGGACTAAATAAATATAATTCAAAAAATGAAAAAATAAACTATGAAGTAAAAGAAGTAATTTCAAGTGGTAAAGCAATCGCTGAAAATGAAAAAAACGGAGATTATACAGTAACTTATGAAAAAGATACTGAAAACAAAGTAATGACAATTACTAACTCATACACACCACAAACAACAAAAGTAATAGCATCAAAAGTATGGGTAGATAACGACAATGCAGACCAAGTTAGACCAGGACAAATAACAATAAAATTATACAATGGAAATACAGTGGTAGAGAAAGCTCCAACAGTAGTTAAAAACGGAGACACATGGACATATACATTTAAAGATTTACCAAAATATGCTGTTGGAAAATTAATAACATACACAGCTAAAGAATTACGTGCAGACGGAACAATAGTTGCTAATAATGAACAATACAATGATGATTATGTTACAACATATAATGGAAATACAATAATAAACACATTAGCAAAACCAAATATCACAGTTGTAAAAACAAGCAATAAAACAAATGCAGAAGTAGAATATGGAGCAGAAATAACATACACACTAATAGCAACAAACAGTGGAAACAAAGCAGGAAATGTAACAATAAAAGATACAATTCCAACAGGAACAGAACTTAAAGAAGGTTCTAAAATAGTAGTTAAAGTAAATGGAACTACAACAAATATAACTAAAGCACAATTAGAAGCAGGTTATGAAATAAAAGGAGTTGCAGCAAACAATGGAAATGCAACAATTACATTTACAGTAGTAGTAAAAGCATATGCCGGAGAAAAAATAGAAAACACTGCTTACTATAAAACAGATAAAGACACAGACTTTACACCAACAGACGAAATAAAAACAAATGTTGAAGATAAAGCAACTGTAATACCAACAATTGCAGAAACAACAGAAGTAACAACAAAACAAAGAGCAATATTAGTATTAGATGTATCTGGAAGTATGAATGATTCAATAAAAGTAAGTGGAAAAGGCTGGAATGCAAAATATGAAACAAAGCTAAAACTAATGAAAAATGCTGTAAATACATTCTTAACAGAATTTTTAAAGAATGGAAAAAATGAAGTCATGATAATAACATATTCAGATGATGCTAAAGTAGCATGTGGATTTACTACAAATAAAACAACAGCATATAATTCTATAGGAAACGCAGATGGTGGAACTAATATAGATGCAGGTTTAACTTTAGCAAATAGTAAGATAACATCAGATGCTGAAAACACTAGTGTAATATTAATGACAGATGGTTTACCTTGTTACTATGTAGATAATACTACAGGAGAAAGAAGAGAAGAAGGATTTGGAACATACTATACAAAAGCACCTGCAGAAGCAGCAATAGAATCAGCAGGATGGATTAAAGCAAAAGGCTCTAAAGTATATTCTATAGGATTTGGATTAGATAGCATAACAGAAAGTGAATGGGTTCAAGATAGATATTATAACTGGATTAATATTGGAGTTAATTCTAGAGAAAAAGCAAAAGAATTAATGCAAAAAATAGCAAGTCCAACTACAACTAATTCAGATGGAACACAAAACAAGTATTATTATGATACTTATGATGGAGACGCTTTAAACAAAGCATTTAAAGATATAGTAAGTTCAATTACAACAATAACTAATAGTGACCCAATATCTTTAAAAACAACACAAGGTATAGTAACAATAACAAAAGGATTTAAAGAAGGTCAAAAAGTAGAAGTATATACTGGAACATATAATAAAGATACATCAAAACCAGTAGCAACATATACATGGGCTGAATTTGTAACATTACAATATACAACATATTCAAATAACACAATTACATTTAACTTAGGTAAGTATATGAAAGACAGTAACATTGCAGCTAATACAGAAGTTAGTCTAAGATTTGTAAATGAATAAAATTCAAAAAAGCTAATAGCATTTAATATGTTATTAGCTTTTTTTGAATTTTTAATATTAAGTATGTATAGTTACAATTTACAGTGTTTTAGTCTTTAATTGAAAAAACGATAAAGTATCAAACTTTTAAAAGAAGAATTTTATAAATTGTGAATTGTAACTATGCATTTTCAAAAAGTGAAATATCTGTGAAAACTATGGAAAAAAATTACAAAATATGGTATAAAGTATGTGATAAAATTTAGAAGAGAAGAGGAAAATAGAATGTCTTATATACAATTTAAAAATGTAACTAAAGAATATAAGATGGGAGAAGTAACAATTAAAGCTCTAGATAAAACAAACTTTGATATAGAAAAGGGAGAATTAGTTGTTATAGTAGGACCATCAGGAGCAGGTAAAACAACATGCTTAAATATTTTAGGCGGAATGGATACAGCAACCTCTGGCAAAGTAATAGTAGATGGCAAAAATGTAAGTGAATTAAAAAATAAAGGCTTAATAAAATATAGAAGAGAAGATATTGGTTTTGTATTTCAATTCTATAATTTGGTTCAAAATTTGACTGCTATAGAAAATGTAGAACTTGCAACGCAAATTTGTAAAGACTCATTAGATCCACAAACTATAATAGAAAAAGTTGGACTAAAAGATAGAACTAAAAATTTCCCTTCACAATTATCTGGAGGAGAACAGCAAAGAGTTGCAATAGCAAGAGCTATAGCTAAGAATCCAAAATTACTTTTATGTGATGAACCAACAGGAGCGTTAGATTACAAAACAGGAAAGCAAATATTAAAATTATTACAAGACACATGTAGAAAAGAAAAAATGACAGTAATAATAATAACACATAACACTGCAATAGCGCCAATGGCAGATAAAGTAATACATTTTAAGAATGGAAAAGCAGAGGATATAATAATAAACGAAAATCCAACACCAATAGAACAGATAGAATGGTAAATGTATGAGGGGATAATATGAAAAGAGCGTTATTAAAAGATAGTATAAAAGAAATTAAAAATACATACAAGAGGTTTATATCTATTTTGCTAATGGCCTTTTTGGGAGTAGGCTTTTTTGCAGGACTTAGAGCAGCAAGCCCAGACATGGTAGACACGTTAGATGCCTATTTTAAAGAACAAAATGTTTATGATATAAAAATACTTTCAACATTAGGTTTAACAGATGATGATATAGATGCATTAAAGCAGATAGATAATGTAAGCAATGTTTATGGAGAATATAGCCAAGATGTTCTTTTAAATTTTGAAGATACTGAAGTTGTAGCAAAAGTAATGTCTATAGATAGTATAAATGAGGTAAAATTACTAGAAGGGCAAATGCCACAAAATAGTGATGAGTGTCTAGTAGAAAAAGCTTTTTGTGAATATAAAAATAAAAAGGTAGGAGATACGTTAACACTAGAGTCCGATGAAGACAGCATAGTAACTGCCAAAAATGTAAAAATAGTTGGAGTAGTAAATAGTCCGCTATATATTACAAGAGAAAGAGATTCTTCTAAATTAGGTGCAGGCAAAGTAGATTATAATATATTTATGCCAAAGGAGAGCTTTGATTCAGACATATATACAGAAATTTATATAAAAGTAAAAAATGCAGACAATTTGAAAACCGGTTCTACGGAGTATGAAAATTATATTGAAGAAATAAAAGACAAAATAGATAGTATAAAAGAACAAAGACAAAAAGCTAGATATGATGAGGTAATAAATGAAGCAAATAAAGAATTAGAAGAGGCAGAGCAAAAATTAGCTGATGAAAAAAATAATGCGCAGACCAAAATAAGTGATGCAGAAAATAAAATAGAAGATGGTAAAAGTAAACTAAAAGCAGCACAAAATACATTAGATGCAAATAAAAAGAATGCTCAAACTGAATTTAAAAATGCTGAAAAAAGTTTAATAGATGCAAATGCACAAATTGCAGAAAAGACAGCAGAATTAGAAAAAAGCAAAAATCAAGCAAATAGCAAAATACAAGAATTAAATACCAATAAAGCAGAATTAGAAAGCAATTTGCAAACTGTAAATAGTACAATGCAAGCTCTAAATATCCAATATGAGCAAATTGTAAAGAGTCTTCAAAACCAAAATCTTACACAAGAAGAAAAAAATGTGTTAGAACAAAATAAACAAAAGATAGAAAGTCAAATGGCTGCATTACAAACTAATAAAGCACAGCTAGAAAGTGGAATAAATGAAATAAGCAGAGGAATTGAGACTATACAAAGTCAAATAGCAGCAGGAGAAAAACAAATAGAAGAGGCAAAATCACAAATAGATGAACAACAAAAAATGCTAGACAACACTAAAAAGCAAACAAATCAAAAATTTGAAACAGCTCAAAACGAGATAAATGATAATGCTAAACAATTAGAAGATGCAGAAAAAGAATTAAATGAGAACAAAGCAGAATATGAAGAAAAAATAAGAGATGCAGAGCAAAAATTAATAGATGCAAGAACTGAAATTTCTAAAATAGAAAATCCAAAATGGTATGTATTAGATAGAACTACTAATACAGGTTATAACAGTTTTATTCAAGATACAAAAAGTATAGAAAATTTAGGAAAAGTATTTCCAATTGTATTTTTTGTAATAGCAACTTTAATTTCATTAACATCTATGACAAGAATGGTAGAAGAGCAAAGGGTTCAATTAGGTACACTAAAAGCTTTAGGATATAATAAAATGCAAATAGCTAGTAAATACCTAATATATGCAAGTCTAGCATGTATAATAGGGGGAAGTTTTGGAATGGTAGTAGGTTTTCAAATACTTCCAAGTATTATATGGATGATGTATAAAATGATGTACACAATGAATGATATCATTATTGAATTTAACTGGTATTATGCTATTTTAGGTTTAGGGCTAGCTAGTATATGTATAATAGGAGCAACTTTATGGACCAGTATAAATGCATTAAGAAATACACCAGCAGAACTTATGAGACCAAAAGCACCAAAGCCAGGTAAAAGAGTATTATTAGAAAAAATACCATTTATATGGAAACACTTAAATTTTTCTAACAAAGTAACTGTGCGTAATATATTTAGATACAAAAAAAGATTTTTAATGACAATTATAGGAATTGCAGGATGCACAGGATTAATTTTAGTAGGATTTGGAATAAAGGATGCTGTTACGGCAATTTTGCCAAATCAATTTGAAAAGGTATATAATTATGATATGCAAATAAGTCTAAAAAGCGGATTACAAGAAAATGAACTAGAAAAGTTTAAAGATGAATTACAACAAAAAGAAGGAATAGAAACTGTAGTAGAAACCTATGCTTCATCAGGAGTTTTAATAAATGGTGAAAATGAAGAAAATGCCCAAATTATAGTGCCAAAAGATGAAAATGTAAGAAATATAATTAGCTTAAAAAATGTAAAAACAAAAGAAGATATAGAGTTACAGATAGGTAAAATAGCAATAACAGATAAAGTTGCACAATTGTTGAATGTACAGCAAGGAGACAAAATAACATTACGAGATATAGATAATAAGGAAATAGAGTTAGAAATATCAGATATTGTAGAAAACTATGTATATCATTATGTGTACATGTCTAAAGACACATATGAACAAATATATGGCAAGTACGAGGTAAATTTATTATTTGTAAAAGATAATTTGGAACTAGAGCAAGAGCAGACATTATCAAGAGAAATTTTACAAAAGAGTGAGGTAAATTCAATATCATTAATATCTACAATATCAAGTGCAATGGATAATATGATGAGCTCACTAAATTATGTTGTTATAATACTAATTGTATCAGCAGGATTACTAGCATTTGTTGTATTATACAATTTGTCTAATGTAAATATAAGCGAAAGAATAAGAGAACTTGCAACAATAAAGGTATTGGGATTTTATGATAAAGAAGTGTACAAATATGTAGCAAGAGAAACTATAATATTAACAGTAATTGGAATAGTATTAGGACTAGGGTTAGGATATTTGTTAAACTATTTCATATTAGGAACATGCGAAATAAATATACTACGATTTACAAAAGATATACATTTTGTAAGTTATGTGTATGCGGTAATTATTACTGTAGTTTTCACTTTAATTGTAAATGTGGTAACATATTTTGCACTTAAGAAAATTGATATGATAGAAAGCTTGAAGAGTATAGAATAATAAAATTCACTTTTTAAGAAGTTAATTATTTTATAATTAATAAATATACACAATATGAAATTAATAATAAGAAAAAACACACTCATGAACAATTGTAAATGAGTGTGTTTTTTTAGGCCATTTAATTTAATTGCATTTTGGCTTTTTTGGTATTAGAGGAACTGCGAGCTGCTACTTTCTTTAACATTTTTTTGACTTTTAAATACTTAATTTTTAATTCCAAATCATTTGCTGAAGGGTCAATGAAAGCACAAGAACCTAAACCTCCTCCTCTAAAATATAATCTGCTATTGCAATTGCCCGACTAAGTTGATTAGCATATGCCATAATTAGGCCTCCTTAAAAAGTTTTATAATTAAATTATAGCACGAAATTATAATATAGTCAAAGATATTTGCATTTTTGTGTTAATATGTTACAATAATATTGAAATTTAGAAGAATTATGAAAGGATTTATAAAATATGCAAGAGTTTGATTGGAAAAACAATGTGGAAAATAAGGAAGAAAAGGAAAAGCTTGCAAAAAGAGTAGCTGCAAGAGTAAAAGATGGAGATATTATTGGATTTGGTTCTGGAAGTACATCATATTTAGCGGCAGAAGAAATTGCTAAAAAAGTAAAAAGTGAAGGACTACATATTAAAGCAATACCAACATCAAAAATTATAAGTAAATTGTGTGAGAGTTTAAAAATAGAAACAACAACTTTGGAAAAGGATAAACCAGATTGGTGCTTTGACGGAGCGGATGAAATCGATTCACACAATTGGCTTATAAAAGGAATGGGAGCAGCTTTATATAGAGAAAAATTAAATATTAAGGCATCACGAGAAAATTACATATTAGTTGATAGTTCAAAATTTGTAAATAGACTAGGAGAGAGGCATCCTGTACCAATTGAATGCAAACAAGATAAAATTAAGCAAGTGCAAGTAGAAATAGAAAGGATTGGTGGAAAAAATTTAGAGGTACGAAAATCTAATGTTGGAGATGGCATGCTTATTACAGATAATGGAAATGTGATTTTATATGCATGGTTTGATAAGATAGAAGCGGATTTAGAAGAAAAGATAAATATGATAGATGGGGTTGTAGAAAATGGACTATTTATTGGATATGATATTATTGTTGTAAAGTAGCATCAGATTCAAATGTAAGTTTATAATATATTTTTTGTCTCCTAGTTCGAGCTGAATTATTTAGAAATTATAAACTTACATTTAAATAAAAATACAACCAAATTTATTTACAATAATATAAAAATATAGTATTATAAAAAGGATGAAAGAAGGCGATTTTAATGAACGTGTTAGCAGTTGGAGATATAGTTGGTGAAAATGGAGTAAAAAAATTGAAAGAACTTTTGCCAAAAATAAGAAAAGAAAATAATATAGATTTTGTAATTGTAAATGCTGAAAACTCAGCAGGGGGAATGGGAATAACAACAAAAATATTTAATGATTTAAAGTCAATGAATGTAAATGCAATTACAATGGGAAATCACACATGGGGTAAAAAAGATATTTTTGGTTTTATAGATGATGATATTCTTTTAAGACCAGCAAATTACTCTAGAGGAGTGGTAGGAAAAGGATATAACATATACACATGTAAAGGTAAAAAAATATGTGTTATGAATTTAATAGGAAGAACAGAAATGGGAGTTCAATCTGATAATCCTTTTACAAAAGCAGAAGATATTATAAATGAAGTAAAAGGAAAAGCAGATATAATAATATTAGATTTCCATGCAGAAGCATCAGCAGAAAAAATAGCTATGAAACACTTTTTAGATGGAAAAGTAACAGCAGTATTTGGAACACACACACATGTACAGACAGCAGATGAAGAAATAACTAAAAAGAAAACAGCATTTATATCAGATATAGGAATGACAGGGCCAATAAATTCTGTTATAGGTATGGACGTAAATGCATCTGTAAAAAGATTTCTTACATCCCTTCCAGAAAGATATAAATTAGCTGAAGGTGAATGTATGCTTAATGGAATAATAATACAAATTGATGACGATAATTGTCGAGCTAAAACAATTACTAGAATTAATATTAGATAAATGGCGAAAAATAGCACAAAACATCGAAATGTTTTTCCAAAAATTTCCAAAAAAGACTAGACAATTTCTATAATTTATAATATAACTATAATTGTAATTCAAATAAAAATAAAATTATAGGAGGCAAAAGATGGAAGTTTTAAAAATCTCATCAAAATCAAACCCAAACTCAGTTGCAGGGGCAATAGCAGGATTAGTAAAGGAAGAAAACAAAGCAGAAATGCAAGCAATTGGAGCCGGAGCTCTAAATCAAGCTGTAAAAGCAGTGGCGATAGCAAGAGGCTTTGTTGCACCAGCAGGAGTAGACTTAGTATGCATACCAGCATTTGCAGAAGTAGAAGTGGAAGGAGAAGACAGAACAGGTATTAGAATTATAGTAGAGTCTAGAAAGTAAATTTTTCCAGAATGGTAAAATAACAAAAAGAATATTATCAATATTCTATATATCGGGGGCGTAATATTAGTAAATAATGCTAAGTTGCGTCTTTTTATTTTTTAATATATTGTTGTTTATGAATTTATAATATATTTTTTGTCTCCTAGTTCGAGCTAAATTATTTAGAAATTCTAAAATAAATTTTATGGGACCCTTATTTATATTGTAGAAAAATTATCCTAGTAGGATGATTTTTCGTACAAGATAAATATGTCGAAAGTTAGATTTTCTAGCAGTTTGCACTGCGTAGAAAATCTTAGTTCCGGCTGAAATGAATGAACATTCCCCATAAAATTTATTTAAGAATTACTACAATAATTTCCTCTCAAGGCGTCGACTGCAAAATATATTATAAATTCATAAACAACAGAATAAAAATCCAAAATATAAAATAAAAAGATATTGAAAAATAAGCAGTTATAGGGTATTATAAATACATAAAAATTTAAAGGAAGGATGAGCCAAAAGTGAAATCAAATTTTTTTAAATATATATTTATTATATTTGCAGTAGGCATAATAATATATGCTATATATAGTATATATTTTAAAAAATCAAATGAAGAAGACTATGTGCCAGAAAACACAGTAGAGGAAACTGTACAAATAAAAGATTTACGATTAGGAATATCAAATTATGACACTATAAATCCACTATTAAGTAACAACAAAGAAGTATTAAATATAGACACTTTAATATTTGAACCACTAATAAAAATAACAAGTGATTATAATTTAGAAATGTGCTTAGCTACAGAATGCTCAAAAACTTCAGGAACAACATATGTAATAAAAATAGACAACAATAAAAGATGGCAAGATGGAAGTTCGCTTATAGCGAAAGATATACAATTTACTATAGAGAAACTAAAAGAGGTAAATTCTATATATTCATATAATGTAGAAAAAGTAGAAAGCGTTGAAATTATAGATAGTAGTACAATAAAAATAAATTTAAGTGAAGAAGTACCATTTTTTGAATACAATCTGACATTTCCAATAATGTCAAACAACTACTATTTGGGAGAAGACTTTTCTACAAGTACTAAAACACCAATAGGGACAGGCATGTATAAAATAGAGTCTATATCAGACGGAAATATAGCACTTACTAAAAACGAAAAATGGTGGAATATAAAACAAGAAAATGCTAAAATAGAAAATATAAATATAAAAATATATTCACAAGTAGGAGAATTGTATAATAGCTTTAAGCTAGGAAATATTGATATTTTTGCAACATCAAACTATGATTTGGAAAAATATATAGGAACAATAGGATATACAAAAAGTGAATATAAAGGTAGAAAATTTGATTATTTAGCATTTAACTGTGAGAATAATTTGTTAAAAAATGTAGAGGTTAGAAAAGCAATAGGATATGCTTTAAATAAAAATTCTATAATTTCAAGTGCATTTAACAACAACTATTATGTTTCAGATTTTCCTTTAGACTATGGAAATTATTTATATGAAACAGAAAATGTAAGTTCAGGATATAATCAAGAACAATCGAAAAAAGTTTTACAAGATAATGGTTGGGAGTATACAAATAATAGGTGGCAGAAAAAAGAAAATTATAAAAATCTTAGATTAAATTTAAAGCTAACTGTATGTTCAGAAGATTCTTCGAGAGTAGCTGTTGCACAAAATATAAAAGAACAATTAGAACAAATAGGAATTAGTGTAACTATAAATAAAGTAAGCAGTAATCAATACCAAACTATATTACAAACTAAAAATTATGAAATGATTTTAACAGGAGTATATAATTCATATAGTCCAAATTTAGAAGGATTTTTTGGAGACAATAATTTACAAAATTACAATAATGACGAGATAAAAAGTATACTAACAGAGGTAAAAAATATAAATGACAAAAACTTGCTAAAAGAAAAGTATAAAAGAATAATTGAACTTTATAATGAACAACTACCATTTGTTAGTTTGTATAGAAACAAGGAGACAATAATAAGGAGTCAAAAACTTTCAGGGGAATTACAACCTAATAACTATACAACTTACTATAGATTTTATACATGGAGTAGAGTTTGATTTGTTTTAATAATTTGATAATATATTGTTTTGTAATACCGCGTAAGCGACCAAACGAACGAAAGTGAGTGGGATTGGAGAGGCCAACGTACGAGTGCTTTTATAAAAGGAAGGCCGCGACACACAAGGTATAAAAAACAATATATTATCAAATTAATTAAAACAAGTATAGGACAAATTAGCTAAATAAAAAATATAGAAATAAAATTAAAAATAAAGCTAAAAAGTGTTGACAAAAATTAAAAATACGATATAATAAAACAAACAAAAGTTTAGGAGGAAATAATATGAGTAACGATAATTCAGAAAAAATGAGAGCATTAGAGGCAGCATTAGGACAAATAGAAAAACAATTTGGAAAAGGTTCAGTAATGAAATTAGGAGAATTCCAAGCAATGAATGTAGAAGCTATTCCAACAGGAGCATTAAGCTTAGATATAGCTTTAGGTATAGGAGGAATTCCAAGAGGAAGAATAGTAGAAATATATGGACCAGAATCTTCTGGTAAAACAACACTTGCTTTACACATGATTGCAGAAGCACAAAAATTAGGTGGAGAAGCAGGATTTATAGATGCAGAGCATGCATTAGACCCAGTATATGCAAAACACTTAGGTGTAGATATAGACAATTTAATAGTATCTCAACCAGATACAGGTGAACAAGCATTAGAGATTGCAGAAGCTTTAGTTAGAAGTGGAGCTTTAGACATAATTGTAATAGACTCTGTTGCTGCATTAGTACCAAAAGCAGAAATCGATGGAGACATGGGAGATTCACATATAGGTCTTCAAGCAAGACTTATGTCTCAAGCCTTAAGAAAATTGGCAGGTGCTATTAACAAGTCTAAATGTGTAATAGTATTTATTAACCAATTAAGAGAAAAAGTAGGAGTTATGTTTGGAAACCCAGAAACAACAGCTGGTGGTAGAGCTTTAAAATATTATGCATCTGTAAGATTAGACATAAGAAAAGTAGAAAACATTAAACAAGATGGAGAGGTTGTAGGAAACAGAGCAAGAGTAAAAGTAGTAAAAAACAAAGTAGCTCCACCATTTAGAGAGGCAGAATTTGATATAGTTTATGGAAAAGGAATATCAAAAGAAGGTAATATACTAGATATTGCAGTAAACTTAGACATAATAGAAAAGAGCGGCTCATGGTTTAGTTATAATGGAGATAGAATAGGACAAGGAAGAGAAAATGTAAAGAAATATTTACAAGATAATCCAGAAATAGCTAAAGAGGTAGAAGAAAAAATAAGAGCAAACTTTAATGAAGCATTTGAAAAGAGTTTAGGAGAAGAAACAGAAGAAGAGTCAGAAGATGAAGAATAGGAGTAGTAAATGTATTCTATAGAAGAGTTTGATAGAGAAAAAACGAAAGTATTAAAATATGTAATATATAAAAAAAGAACAGAAAGAGAAATAAGACTTAAGTTTAAAAGTACTATAGAGGAGAACTTATTAGAAGATATTATTGAGGAGTTAAAAGAAAATGGATATATAAGTGATAAAGCGTATGTACAAAGAGCGGTAAACGAATATATGGCATTAAAAAACTTATCAATAAAAGAACTAAAATATAAGTTATCTGCTAAAGGAATAAGCTCTTCAGATATAGAAGATTATATTTCTAGCAATTATGAAGAACTAGAAGAATACGAAAAGAAATCAGCAGAAAATATAGCTCTAAAAAAATCTGTAAACATGGATGAAGATGAAATAAGAACATATCTTATGAAAAAAGGCTATAGAGAAGAAAACATAAGAGAAGCAATGGAAAATTTGGAAGAATAGATAATAAGCAAGGTTATAAGAATAAATATATAAGGTTGAAAAATAATTATAATTTTGAAATAAACAAAATTTGATTATTTTTCAACTGGCTTTATATTTTTTAGAAAGCTAATAGCTGTACTGTAATAGATATGGCAAAAATTAGATTTTATAGAGAGGAAGAAGAAAAGGTGCAAAACATATTAACATTAGAAACAAATAAATATGCAATAAAAATAGAAAACTTTGAGGGACCATTAGATTTATTGTGTCATTTAATAGATAAAAACAAAATGAATATTAATGACATAAAATTAAGCGAAATAACAGACCAATATATAGACTATATTAATCAAATGGAAAAAATGAACCTAGAAGTAACAAGTGAATTTATAATAATGGCTTCAACTCTTTTATATCTAAAATCAAAAACATTGCTTCCAACAGAGGTAGAAGACGAAAAAGAATTGACAGAGGAAGAGTTATTACAAAGAATAATTGAATATAAAAAATATAAAGAAATTTCAAAAAAATTTAGAGAGAATTACAATGTGTTTTCGAAGAGATGCTATAGAGTAATGCAAGAAATAGAACTACCCAAACAAAAATTAGAAAAAGAATATAACGTGGATATAATACCGGAGTTATATGCTAATATAATAGATAGAAGCAGTAAACGTTTAAACCAAAATGCTAAAAACATAGAAAAAATAGCTATTACAGATACATATACAGTAGGAAGCAAAGTAAAAGAAATGTTTAGAGAATTACTTAGAAAACCTAAGTTTATATTTAATAAATTGTATAAAGTATCAGAAGCAAATAAACAAGAGGTTGTAACAGCATTTACTGGATTATTAGAATTATCTAGAAGAAGCAAAGTAACAACAACGCAAGAAGAATTATTTGGAGACATAGTTGTAGAAAAGGCAAAGAAAAAAGTAAGCTAGTATTTGAAAAAAATAAGCATGTAAAAATACAAAAAATTAAAAGTACAAAAAGAAATATAAAAACAAAAAAGCCGGTAAAGTACTAAAGAGAAGCAAATATATTAAATTAGCAAAAATGTAAAAAAGAAGAGAGTAAATTTTAATAATTGTAGTTTAAAAAAAGAAAAAAATGGAAAAACTAATACTAAATAACCGTACTAAGGGAGGGGTTATTATGGTATTAGTTTTTATTATTTTAGGAATATTAATATGTGTTGCAGTTTTATTTTTAATATTATTACTATCTACAATAAAAGTAAGAATAGAAAATTTGCAAGTTGGAAAACAAATGGAAGAAAAAAAGTATAGAGTAATAATAGAACTTTACTTTATAAATAGATTAAAAATATTAAAGATAAAATTCAACAGTTCAAGATTAAGAAAACTATATAGTAATGAAAAATTACAAGAAATAGATTTGAAAAAAATAGAGAAAGCACTACCTTTAAATAAAATAACTTTAAAGATATTAAGTAAAATAAAAATAGAAAAATTGAATTTACAAGTAGCTTTATCTACAGGTGATGCAGTGCTAACATCATATGCTGTAGGAACAATAGCAGGCACAGTAGGAACAATTTTGCCACATTTTGTAATTGATAATAACCCAAAAAAATATTTTTATAAAATTCAACCAGTATATCTAGACGAAAATATTTTTAACATGTATCTAGATAGTATAATTAGCATAAAAGTAGTACATATTATTTATATAATATATAAATTTGGAATAAAGAAGGTCTAAAGCTAACAAAAAATTTAGACTTAAGATTGTTCTACATGAGAAAGGAATGTGATTAAAATGAGCGAACATCCAATAGAAGGACTTATGCTTACAGCAATGAATTCAATTAGAGATATGGTAGATGTAAATACCATAATAGGAGAGCCAATAGAGACATCTAATAATATCATTATTATACCAATTTCAAAAGTTGGCTTTGGCTTTGCGGCTGGTGGAAGTGAATTTAAAGGAGAAACAATAAACGAATATAATAAAAAGGATAAAGATGAACAAATACAATATAGATTACCATTTGGAGGTGGAAGTGGAGCAGGAGTTAGTATATCTCCAGTAGCTTTTTTGATAGTGCAATCAAATAATGTAAAACTACTACCAGTAAATCATTGTTCTACAGTAGATAGATTAATGGACTATGTACCAGATTTAATAGAAAAGACTAATAATTTATTAAATAGACAAATTACAAATAAAAGAGAAGACAAGAAAAACGAAGAAAAAAGAAAAGAAAGAGAAAGAAGAGATGAAAGACAAGAGCAACAAGAAGATGATGAAATATCTATACCAAATATAAATAAGATACATCCTAAAAAAGTAAGACCTCCAAAGTATGAATTTGAATATGATGAAACACAACCAGACGGGATGATGTAATTATAGAAATTGAATTCTGTAGTGGTTTGGGTTATATACAAAATTTTAGATAAGAATTTAATAAAGTAAAATAAAAATCAAACAGAGTGGTGTAAATTTACACCACTCTGTTTAGTTTTACGAATTCGATATAAAGGCACCTCTGTATTTAGAGTTAACGACTTTACGATTTTGAGATGACTTTAGGTCATTTAAAGCTTTAGCTGCTTTTTCTGTTTCAACCTGAGGTTTTTCTGTTTCAACTTGAGAGTTAATAAAAGTAGTATACTTTACAATAATAGGTTTAGCTGAAACTCCAGGAGTAGGATAATATCCTCTCATGCCACGGTAATGGGTTGAATCAATACCTAGCCGTCTATCTCTTATTGCCTGCCACTGTCTTGCAATAGAAGATGTTGTTGTTGAACATGAATAAGCGCATATCATAATGTTTCCTCCTTATAAAATACAACATAATTATATATACATTATAACACAATTATTTTAATTTGTAAAACTTTATGTTGACAAAAATAGAAAATTCTGGAATAAGTAAAAAAATACTTTTCAACATTTCGAATTTATGTTATAGTAATTTTAGAAAACAAGAGAGGAAGGTTATATATAATATGTTAAAAAAAGTAAGAATAGTAGTATTAATTATAGCAATAATTGTAACAGCAACTATACCAGTATTAGTAGGAGCTAAAAGCTCAGAAAAAGCAAAACAAGACTTTGCAAATGTTGTTTTCTTTGCATACTTTAGAGGAGATACAGAGGGAAAAGAATATTTGATAAATAATTATCAAGACTTTGTAAAAATGTATGAAGGCGAAGGAAACTTATCTGTAAAAGGATACTTAAATAAAGTATCATATGGAAAATTTAATTTAATAAATATTTTTCCACAATATGATGGGAAACAGTTAGTTCCAATAGAATTACCATGTACAGCAGAAGATGCAGAAAAATCTAATGTGGACTATACAATAATAAATACTATAATTTCTTCTATATCAGGAATTAATGACAATTTAGACTACGATAATGATGGCTACATAGACAATTTCTCTATTATATTAAAAGGAGGTTCTGATGAAGTAGATTCGAACACTACATTAGTTAGCCATAAAAGTGATTATGGAGAAAATGATAAATGGTCTAACAAAAAACTAGGGACATACAATATGTTAAATACATATTCAATTTCAAATAGCAAAGCAGGAGTGATTGCACACGAATTTTTGCATTCTTTGGGATATCCAGATTTATATACATCTAATGGAACGTATCCAGTATATATATGGGATATAATGGGAGCTGTGACCCAGCAAATGTCATATCCACTAGCATATTTAAGAATGAAATTTACAAACTGGCTAACTATAGATACAATTACAACTAGTCAAACGCTTACATTAAGCTCACAAGATAACGCAAATGGGAATCAAGCATATATTTTAAAATCACCATTAAACGAATATGAACTATTTGTAGTAGAATTTAGAAAAAAGCCAACAGATCTTACTAGCCTAGATAGAATGATAGGAAACTCAGGAATGATAGTATATAGAATAGATACAACAGTAGAAGGTTTAAATAATAATAGAGGAAAAACTGGTGTATATGTTTTTAGGCAGGAAAGTGGACTTCAAGATGATGCTACTCTAAGATATGAAGCATATAATGCATCATATTCAAAGGAACAAGGAAAAACACTGATAGGTTCTAGTGATTTAAATGTAACTAAAGGAGCATTAACATTTAGTGATGGTAGTAACTCTGGAATAGTTATAAGTAATATATCTAGTAGTAAAGGCGATAACATGACAATTGATGTTACTATACCAGATGCACAAAATTATGATACATGGAAAAACACAGAATTTCCAGATAGTGTAGGAGGAGATGTATACACAAGGAAAACTGCTGATATTATTTCATACAACAATAAACTTTATTCAGTAAATATGGGAAACAATAAAATATATACACATAGTTATGAAAATTCAGAGTGGAAAAAGATAAATGAAGCTTCAATGGATAGCACAAGTGAAATCATAAATGCGTCACTACTAACAGTAAAGAATGACATGTACTTAATAACATCTATGTGGGACAAAATTACATTATATAAATTTAGTAACAATGCATGGAGCAAGGTTACGACGTTAACTGATACAAACGGAACTTTTGCATACAAAGAGTATAAGGATAAACTATATTTGGCAAAAGTGCACTCAGATAATTTACAAGCATCTTTATACGAACTAAATGGAAATACATTCAATTTAATTGGAACATATTATAAAGGAAGTTTAGAAGCTGGTTCGCAAAAAACTTATGCAGGAACTCCTAAAATAGAAATAATGAATGACAAAATGTATATTATAAATAACCAGTCAAATGGATTAATTAGAATGTATGAAATGAAAAATAACAAATTTACAGAGATAGAAACAACTATGAATTCTAATCAATACGATGTAGTAACACTTAATAACAAAATATATTTTGTATTAGGTAGCGATTATTCCTTTAGGGCGGTGAACAGACCATTTAAGTTTACAGCAGAGTTATATTATAAAAAACTGGATAATTTAATACCTTACGAAGTAGATAATGTTCGTATCTGGTATTCGGGACGAAATGAATCGAAAGGGTATGCTGCCGGATTGGATTTGAAGCTTTTCGGACAATTTGTTCCCGGAACGGATTCTTGGCTAAGTTTCTCATTGATGAGAACGCAAGAAACGATAGGAGGGATAAAAGTTCCTCGCCCGACAGAACAGAGGTATAGCGTAGCACTGTTTTTTCAAGATTATGTACCCCGTTTCCCAAAATATAAATTTAGTTTGCGTGCAATTTGGTCGGACGGATTACCTGTCGGTGCTCCTCGGTTGGGACGTCAGGCCGGATACTTTCGTACGACACCCTATCGTAGGGTCGATATAGGGGCTTCCCGTTTGTTGGTCGGAGGAGAAGACCGATTAATGAAACGAGGATTTTTTCGCTATTTTAAGAGTATTTGGATTGGATTGGATGTCTTTAACTTGTTGGATATAAGTAATGTGA